>Ga0209611_10008309_pt1 | contig 16286 bp, 9 predicted proteins | sample S1TSphgellanicum_3_FD_187693 | JGI IMG/M metagenome (GOLD analysis project Ga0209611, IMG submission 187693) | Host-associated microbial communities from peat moss isolated from Minnesota, USA - S1T2_Fc - Sphagnum magellanicum MG (SPAdes) (version 2) | ecosystem: Host-associated > Plants > Peat...
ATTATGGATGTAGGAAGCATGTTTTCATTGTTGAAGTCTCATCCAACTTGCCAATTTATCTTGTCTCCAAACCTCCCACTATTATCCCCCTTTATAACTGTCACATAAATAATTATGTAACGAATATTTGGTTTTGCAAACTGAAAATGGTGCAATTTTTATTTTCCATGATGATGATCCCCACATCCTAAAGGGAATCAAGTCCTTCTTGGAGAACAATGGATATGAGATCCATTCAAAATGGGTAGTTATCAATACTTTGCCATGAATGAGTAATGAAATCAAGGGGAAATGGTAATTCCCCTCTTCATTTGTATCTACATTACATTCATTATAAACAATCATCTTTGATTAAATTTTCCCATTCCCCACCTTGCAAGTTCAACTCATTTGGGCAATTCTTTTTGTTTGCGAAATGGGTGGTTTATAGTTTCGAGAAAGCCACCTAGAGATGGTGACTCCTTGTGTTTCCTTGGGTGAGAATGATATCATGTAGAACCATATTAACATTGAAACAATGGAGAAGTCTAGCATAAGTATCCCTTTCAAAGGAGGTTAAAAGATACATGTGTCCACATTCAGGGCTCTATTTCACCTCTTGGTATGCTTGTTGTCAACATGAATTCATCCACTAGTATGTCTTCGTGACCTTTCTTTGCAAGTTGAAATCACAATCTATGCTCCTTGATATTCAAATACTAGTTTCCATGATTGTTTTGCATGGGATTGCATTCGAGCTTGTCAATTTATTGGTCATGATGTTTTTTGTGTTGAAACCAAACAATGATGTTTATGAAGAGATTGTCAAACCTCTTTTGGAGAAGGATAAACCCAAGTTCAACTTCACTTAGCTATTCAACCTCACCCGAATTCACCACCTGAAAAGAAAGCGTGAGTTAATCTCGATTGTGAATAAGTTGACATTAACCATCTTGGAATGCATTCTCTTTAATTATTCTACCTCTGATTTGACACTAATGTATTATGTGTCCTATAGATATATCTAGTTTCATTGTTTTCAATTCGTTCCATTACATGCTTATAGTGACTTTTTCCCAGGTCCCCTTCTTAGCCAATCCTTGCTTGAATATGTTAAGGACATTGATTGACACATGGCCTTCTTACCCTCTCCCAAATCATCTAATATTGAAAATATATATGACACTAGCATCTTAAAACTTATTGATTATGAGGCAAGAGAAAGTTTGGAGTAAAGTTTCATTTGCAATTTATTTTGTTTGTTTGAATCCGTTGTTGGGCCAAAATGAGATCAAAGGAGCCACGAGTGCTAATTTACATTAATCCTGCACGTCCTTTTTCCCCAAAATAGCTTTTTCATATAATGATTTTTTCAATGATTTTTTTTGCAACTTGTTATGAAAAATAATTAAAATTGCACCAATAAGTTCTTAAAAAGTTCTTAATCATTTATTATTAAATATGAATTTGTAAAAATGTAAAAATTCCTTGTAGATTCTATGTTTCATCTTGAAAAATGATGATAATTTGAAATCATACCAAAAAATCTTAATTTTAAAATTTTGAATTAATGTGATACATCATATATATCATACCCCATTTATATGTGGCAAAACACTCTTGAAGTTTTGAAATTCTGAATTTTTAAATGTACATATTATGAATTTTCAAAGTTTTACAATTTCACATTTTTGAAATAATGAATATTTTTTTAGTGTGTCTAATAGGTTGTTATCATTTCATTTTTTACCATCAACTTATTTATATTATTTGAATCCTTTGAAAGTCCTTTGTGAGAATGTCCTTTTTTAATGACAAAAAATTTCATTTTAAAAAATATTTAACTAAACCAAAACTTAAAATTGGATCAAATGGAGTTTTAATTTGATTTTTTTAACATTCATGTTTGTTTTTTAAAAAAAGTGCCATGATTTCCATGGTTTCAAATGGAAAAAATAAAATAAAATCTAGATTTTAATGACATAATCTAACATCCAACACCCTTGTGGCTCCTTTGACTGTGTTTGACCCTCTTGGGGTCCATTTTTTGCCACTTGGTTTTCTTTCTTGAACTTTGTTCAAGACCTATCATCATTCAATATTATTCCAATGTTTTGTTCCATTATGTTCTTCACAAACAAATTATTTTGATGTAAAGGAATATTAATGCTTTGTTACTTTCTTGTCGTAAATACCATTGGAAATATCTATTCGGTCTGTAAGAATAAAAACAATGATTTTTCAAGGGTAGATCCATATATTGAATAATTTTGACATTTCAATTAATTAAATTTTTATTTTAAAGATTTTTAGAACTACATTCCTTGCATTTGTTTTCCTCACATTTTGAAAGGATTTCATTTGGCTCTATTTTTTCTTTGCATAATCAGAACTATGTGTCATGCCATTGGGCAAAAAAGTTATGTTTGACAAATTTTTGAATCTTGGGAGCAACATACAATATAAAATCCCAAGGTGAAGTAAGCTTAGGTTCTAAGTGAATTACTTCTTTAAGTTCGCCCTTCTTTTTTTTTGGGGGGGGGGGGTTTTCTCAAAAGCTCTCCACTTGAGTAAGGACTCGTTGGAAGGATCAAGCTTTCTATCATGTAGTTGTTTGATGCCACATCATGTACATAGACCATTAACACAATCCATCCTAAACAATTACGACCCATTTCTTTTGGGCATAACACATTTGACCACAAATCAAAATTGGGTTGGTAAGTATGTTTCGTTACTTGACATGACACAATTGGACTTGCTATTACTCCGTGCCCTAGATTGGCACAAATTGCCTCACAACCATGGGTGCATAATTCATCACCTCCATGATGCACAATTGAAGCCCTCATGTTATTGAATCCCACTTTAATATCCATCATTTCTTGATGCCATTAGCAACATCAAGAGTTGAAGTCTTTCAATTTGTAGATAAAAAGGGGCTTAAATTTATGGAATGCAATAAATCCAATCTCCACTTGTGGGTTTTGGGCTTTGAACCTTGTATAAAAATAAAACATGTAGTTCAAACATGGGCGTTAATTAGTTAACAACACACTTGGGTATTCCAATTGAACATTATACACTCACATTAGTTTACTATGTACAAACCATGATTATGTGAAATGGCAAATGCAAAATTATGAAAAACAAAAGATCTTATTGAAATAGACCTTCTCAAGACTATGAAGTTAGTATCTAATCTCAAGCTGAGCTAATGTTACCAAAAATCTAGGGTTTTTTGAAAAGTCAAAATTGAAGTACAACCTCTATGACTCAAAACTCTAGACTTTTCATACAACTCCAAGATTTTCATGACTCATTCAAAGGATTTAGGCATAGGACTCCAAACTCGAGACTTGGATTCAATCATAGGATAAGACTTTGTAAGTATATATATAAAAGGATTCAAGACTTTTTTCATTATTATGCATTAATTTTGAAATTTCACATTGTAAAAGTAGGTTTAAGTAACTTTTTAGACCTATTTCTTGTAGTGTAATATTTGATTCAAGTATGTGTTAAGTATATTCTATTCAAAAGAAAGTAGATGGGTTTTTTGGTGATGCCTTTTAACAAGCAATCATATTTATGTTGTAACTTCATATATGTCTACTTCATTAAAAAATTTAATGAATTTATGAGGAAAAAAAGTTGTTTATTTCATCTAATACTACCTAATTATGGTTAAACAAAGGAATACTAAGGTTAATAAGAACATTGGTACTTACATTGGATAATTTTTTGGTTTGGGACATGCTTTTGTGTTGTTTCCTTCAACTGGGAAAAGGAATAAATCTTTCGACATTGTTTTTATTTGGTTTGTTTATGAAGTAAAATAATTTATAATTAATATATTGGAATACTCTTATAAGGGACATAAACAAACTACCCCACAAAACTTGTTGAAAAATAAAATCAAAACCTATTTAATTATTTTATGCTTTTAAGTCAATTTTAAAAACAAGGTAATAGAAAACCCCATTAATAAACATATTAGTTTAACTAATATTTCAATACACAATATTCCAAACTTATAACTTTTTTTTTGCTATTATTCTTGTTATTATTATTGATTTAATTGATTATTTAAATGAAAAAATTGCATCCTATGAAAAATTGATTTTTCCAAATAAAATTTTCATGTAATTTCAATTTAATTAATTTTGATAAAATTTTAAACAAATATGAAGTCATCGTATGTATAAAAATGAATAAACCTTAGAGTTCAAAAAATATTAATTATTTATCATCACTTGATATGTTGAAAACTAAATTTGATCTAAAAACAAAAATTACATATATTGAACATATGTATTCTTATAAACTTATATTTCAAAATTTTGTTTAATTTTATTTCAAAACTAAATATTATTGTTTGAATGCATTAAAAAAAATTACATCATACATAACCATTCACTTTTACAAATCAAAATTACATGTAATTTAAAGTTTAATTAATTCGGATCATAATTGTTAATGAATATTAAACTATCACATGAAAAAATGAATGAACATTAGAGTTTCACAATTTAATTATCATTATTTGATATGTCATAAACTAAATTTGATCTACATAAAAATCAAATATTACATGTATGAACATATACAATATTAAATTACTAATTTATATTCAAGAAATTTTACTCAAAATTTATATGCATTACAAAAAAACTAAGGATGTTATTTGGTGAGCATAGGAGCATGAACATGAGTAGGTGAACATGAACAAGGGAATAAGACCAAATCTTTTTTTGAATATTCTTCCAATGTGGATAAGACATTTAAAGAATATTTTGTCACACCTAGGATAAAATATATAGTGACATGGAAGAATATTCTTCCATGTGTCATAGATTAATGATATTTATGGATGAAAATGGGGATGAAAAATGACAATGGATGAATTTTTTCATGAACATTCGCAACAAGTTTTATTTTGCAAAAAAATGAACAAAAGAAATAGGATACAAGAAATTTATGTTGGTTTATTGTGACCAATTTGTCACATGAAATGTTCAAGTTATACTTGAACTAGTATTTCATATTCTAGCTTGCAGCATCCAAACCATATGAAATTTGAGATTACATCAAATTCAAAGGCACATAAAGCTATTGATCCCCCAAAGGGTATGTGCCAATTCAAACAGTACTTGTCCACCACAAAGAGGTATGCAACCATCTGAGACAATATCAAGTACCCTAGAACATTTTACCACTTTAAACTCTTTTTTATTTTCATTTGTGCTCTCAACCCCTTGGCAACTTGCACAATGAAATTGCATTAATTTTCATTCTACTACTAATTTGCATGCAAAATACCTCAATTTTCAATATTCATCCATGTGCTTGCAATCATAAAACCTCTTTACGCCAATGGCAAATTTTTTTTGTCACCAACGGTCACATCAAACACTTTGGAATCTATGATTGAGTACACATTAATCTCAAGCATACTAGAAAGAATTTGCGAGATGACAAAAAATCTATTGGAATATTTAAGAGAAAATACCAAGTTGGACCCCCCTTAGGCATTTGTTCAAGATCCGAACATGGGGAACATAATGGAAGGGAGTAATTGACAAAACAATGGAATGGGCAACATGGCGATGGGCAAATGCGAAGAGTGACAAAGAGAGTCTTTCCATAATGAAACAAAGTGTAAACATTTCCAGGGATGATATGGAGGACTACAATTTGGCAATGTTTACACATGCAATGGATTTTTTCAAAAAACGTGCAAGTTTAGAAAGCCAATTCCAAAGAATTTTTTCACAAGTTTATTGAACAAGTTGTTAACAAAAGACTTACTAAAAATTGGGAATTTGCTATCCATAGAATTCATGAATCCTCGATGATGACTTTATTCAACTCTAGGTAAGTGAGTCTGGGTTCCACAAGAATTGAGGAACAAAGTTTTAAAACAACCAGTTAATTGTCGAATGATAAGGCTAGCCATAAAACCCACAAGGCGTGTACGACAATAGAAAAAAAAACAATGAGTAGGAAATAGAATGAAAAACCAAAACTATATTCTTTACATTGAATCGTAGGTCAATATACGTGTGAAGATGAACATTTGTTCAAAATATGAAATCATAGGAGGAAATTTTTATTTATGCAAAATAAAAATAAAATTATGGCTAAACTTGAGCAATGTTGAACAAACCCGTAGTGACCGTTGAGTCAAACAATTAATAAAAATTTCATATCAAAGTAATAAATGATAATCAAAATCATATCCATGATGTCGTGGTTGATGAAACAAATGAAATAATGTAGGAATAATAGTCGCCATAGGGCATGAACTAGACACATGGCATGATTATGAATGTAAACAAAAAACAATACGAAACCACATAAGGCCAGAGGGGCAGTGAAGTGATCATAATTACATGTTACATACAACACACGTGACACGAGTAGGAAACATAGTTGTTATGCCAATTATAACATTTTAATGTAGTCAGTCCCATCCAAATGGTCCAAAAAAAGGTAAACAATTTCCGATAGGCCATTGAATATATTAATCTCATAGTGACCCTATAAAATTTTAGACTTTGGGAAATGTTTACAATTTTGTAGCATTGCACAAATAAAGTTTAGAATCTTTCGGTGAGCTTCCAAGTAGCAATAAAAAAAAACAAGTTCGAATAAAAATGTTCATTTCCACAATGTCACGATATCCATATCCAAGGCACTTTTGTTGAACACCGAGGGATTTGGATGATTACCCTTCAATAGATATAAGAAAGCTGAAAAATATAGATGTAAAGTTCCAGGTAGATGTTAGGTATTGGGCATCTTATAACCATTTGCAAGATTATAAAATATACGGGAATTGCCCATACTTTTTGAATAGTCTACAACAACATCCTGGAAACAATCCATGGCCAACACACCCAACTAATCAAAACTATTAAATGCGGTTTCATAGGCAATGTGACTACTTGTGCTAATCTCAAGATGAGAGGAGAATAAACAAATCACTCTTGTTATGAAATTGGCAGAGGAATGCTTTTGACGTTAAAGACAATTAATAAGAAACATTAGTATTCGCTTACAACAGATAGTTAGATTCCCTAGTATCGGCCAACTACATTATTAGAAGCCCAGAAGAAAAGGAGAGTTCACCACCACACATAGAAGATGTAGTAACATATTTAGAAGAGGAAACAAAGAATACGCTCTCAACATTCCAGGGATATGCAGCTATGAACTCGAAAGACATGACCCCAATGCCTACACCATAGTGAGTTCCAATGAACTGAACAACTCACTAATGGAACCTACTTAAGCTTAATATATTCAAAGCAGAGTCTATAGACACCTCTAAAATTGGCAACAATTGCAAACCCTAGCATGAGAAGGTAACAAGTCTTTGTAGATAAGGTTCTTCAAGGATATGATGCACAAAGAGATGTATGAAAAAAATGTTTTTTGAACTGATATGCATTTTTGAAATAAGAAAGTAGTATGTTTAATATATTTGAAAAAACATCATGGGAGAACATAGGAGTAAAAAATGCATAGGTTAATTCAAGTAGACGATACTATTGTTAAAGCAACGAACATCACATTTTGAAATATTTGGTGAAAGTGATATCCCAAATTTTGCATTTCATTTCCATTATAATGAAAAAGGATTTAAAATAATTGAGTCATGTACAAGTAACAATAAGGCATTGCATACATGTGAATGACCTTCAATATGCTGCCATTCAAAATTAGAATGGATCAATAAAAGTCTAGACTATAGAAGTACATCACTTTTGGAAACAAATTCAACATGTAAATTATAGCAGATGAATTACAAGCATTGAAAATCCATTGAGTAGTCAACAAATATCAATGAAGGAAGTAAGAAACAGAAACCATCGTTTTGGCATGAATCAAAAGTGTCACAATGGATTATGGATTTTGTGCATTAAACTTCAATTATGGAGAAAATTAATTGTCTTCCAAGAATGGGAAATTTGAATGAAGAATGTTAGATGATGGATCATGCACAATCCGAGGAGAAAAATAAAAGAGACTCAAGAATGAAGTAAATTAAAAAATTATGGTAGAAATAAATATGGTACAAGGGATCAAGAAATCTTTGGATGGAGAAACAATCTGAAGCATATCATTAATTACAATAGTTGCCAAAAGAGAAATAAAAGCATTGAAATTGAGCTCTCCACCCAACCATAAGATCACACAAAGGATTTAAGGACTTAGTGATCCACCCCCAAGCTCAACAAACGAGATCTACTTCACTTGATGGCTTCATCATCAACTAAAGATCTAACAGAAGGATCATACTTAACATGTTCGTTTGTGCTAGGTGGTGAGATCACGAAAGCCATGACTTGGGCTTCGGCCTTGACATACGACGACAATAAGAAGTTCCAAGATGGACTAAGTTGTAAATCTTTAGTTGAAAAAAAAATAGGACCCATGGGAATAGGTGATGGAAGCCCTCTACAAGAGTACAAGAGGTGACAGTTAGGAAAAATAAAGAGGAATCCACAACAACAAATTTGAAAACAAGACGGAAAGGTATACTTACTCACAATCCAAGTTCCATTTAGATTGCTTTGGTGGTGGGGAGTCCTCATCATCCAACCACATAACACAACATTTTCCCATATGGTTGGGAACCTTAATAAACAACTCTAGCACCTCCTTGAACACCTCCATGTCTGGCTAAAGAGCTAGAATATGATGTTGGAATATTTAGCAAGCTTTGGTGCTATTGCTTGCTTGGAGCATGAAAGTTTAAAAAAAAATGGGAAGGAAGGCAAGGAAGAAACAAAATGAAAGGAATCTAAGCGAACTTGTAGAGGTAGACAAGTCCACAACCAAGGATCTCGATTAAGAGCAGACTTCTTTCAAAGCTTGAAAGGTCACAAGATGAATCTCCTTGGCCACCCGAAATGGCCTTCCATTCTTGGACTTATTCATGGAAGATGCATCAATATAGTTGTAAAGAATGTCTTCATTTCAAACATTGACCCCTTTCTGTAATAAGTCCTCAAACACAGGGGAGAACATAAAAGAGATCAATTGTGGACTCAATTCACTAGGATCCCTCACCAATAGAGTAACATAATTGAACAAGGTCTATAACATTCCAAAGGAGAGAACAATGAGAAGTGGACGTGCAAAAAATTGGAAATGATTAAAGGGGAAAAAAACTAGATCAATACCTTTGTGGAGGGGTCTTCGAGCTAGTAAGTTTGAAGGCTATGTTTGGAAGAAGTTCCAACATTGTTCCATTTTGAAGTTGTTGGTAGCGGTGTTGATGCAAGCCTATTTGCCATTTTCATTTAAAATCTAGTTTCCACTAAGATTTAAATTTAATTTTTAAAGTAGAATTTTCAATGGGCAAAAATTACTCAAAATTCAACAATATCTATTGCACCTTAGGTTTAAAATCACAAAATTGTCTCCATGCAACCCTCCTCATTGAGGGCTTTCTAACAATATATATAGAGCACACCCTAGTTCTCCTATACATTTTCATAATGAATTTATTGAATTTTCAATGACAAAAAATATTCTAAGTTCAATAACTCATGCACCATAGGTCTAAGCAATGCAAAACCATTTCAATGGACATTCATTGAGGCTTTCCACCTATACAAAGAGAATGATGAAGGTTCGATAGTGATTCGAAATATCTCAATACAACAAAATTAACAACCTATATTTCTTAATAGTATAATACCTTTTCAGGTTCGACATTAATGTGTCAAATAATTAATATGATTTGAAGATTTTGATTTGACGCCTAAGTTTTTTAATTTGAAATTTTGACATATAAGGAATAAATTTATTAGCATTATTAAAATTTACTCCAATTTCTTGTTGTGCTTTTGGTTAGACTAATGAAACATTTCAAAACTTTGTTGAATTGGTTGTGGGTTCAAACCTAGAAAGGTATTACGATAGTGGGATGTTGAACAAGTTCACTCTTAATTGTGGATATTTCATTAGCTATAATTATTGGGCTTTTGTTATTGATGTCATGGATATCGTTTGATTGTTTTCACTCACATCACATATGGTGGTGTTTGTACTTCTTTCTCAATTTGGTTTTAAAAATGTTCCACCGTATTGATATATGTGTTTCACTTTTGTATCTTATCATGAATAAATATTTTCAAATCAATTGAAATAAAACAAAAGGTGATATAATAGCAACAAACTTGTAGTTGTAGACCGATGAAATTTTTTTGTCAAAATTTTGCACCATGATGACAAAATAAATCCAATGTAGGCTATAAAAAAAACTTTTGGGAAAATATTAAAATTGCCATATTTAGACATGGTATTCATAGAGGTTTTCAAAACAAATCATGATTATAAGTTTTTAATATATTTTTATTCGACTTTTAGCCAAATTTGGCTCATTCCTCTTATGGATGATCTTACTTCACAAAACTACAAAAAAATCTCTAATTGTGGATATTTAATAAATAATTTGAATATTACAAATGCATTTGCCATTATAGTACAGTTGATAATTGCCGATGTTATTCTTTAAAAGATTCAAGAGTAAGGGAATTGAGAAAGAGATGATGATGTCATGATTTTTGCTTTTCGACTAATTTGTTAGTTGTAGTAGTAAAATCCCTTTGCAACCAAATTTTGTCATTACATTTGCCAATACAACAACGACAGTGATGGCAAAGTTTGCCATGAATCCATTAGTAAGCTAGCAAGGCAAGCATAAACCCTAAACTTGTTTTTTCCTCATTTTTTGACATTTACAATAATCAATTTAAAACAATTTTGGCACAAGGTGGTACATAATTTTTAAAAATTCAATCATTTCACATTTTGAAGTAATAAGTGCTAAACCTTAATAGCAATTACAATATACAAAACATGTTATTACATAAAACATATTATGTTTAGATTACAACCCTTTAAAGTTCAAAGTAATGAAATTAGCTTACATAGGGAAAACAACATTTAATATTAATGGAATGACAATTCATTGTACATTTGGAATCCCTTTGAACAAAAATTCAAAAGGACTTAAAGTATTAAGTGATGAAAGATGTGATACATTAATAAAAACTTATGACCAACTTTGATTGTTGGTTATAGATGAAATATCATTGGTTGGTAAGATGTTCCTTAAAAACCATGTCCTCCTCATTTTAAATTATCAATTAATCCAAATGAAACTAATGGCCTTCATTATGAATTATTTCATAAGAAAAACATGCTAGTGGAATTATGCATAAGAAATTATGTGACATTATATGGTTTTGTCAATTTGAAGAATTGTGCAAGTTTAAAATTTCACCTTGTACATGTAATCAAAAAACACTTCATAGGTTCAAAACATGGTAAAATAGACCCAAAAATTACCTTGCAACATAAATGGAATATGATAGTCAAGTAAGCCTTGGTATATTGAATTTTAAAATGTTATTTTTTTAATGTTTAATTATATGAAGTTATTTGATTTTGCTACAACTATATTTTAAAACTACATGTATAAAATATGTTTGTATATATTCATCAAAATTCAGGAATATGTCAAAACCTAAAAAATAAGTTAAAATTCAAACACAAATAGATTAAATATTGGATTTATTCTATTTATAAGTTAATGGCATGCCTTTAAATTTTCCCATTGTAGAATCAAAATCTATTTAACATCTAATGTAGGAATATGAATGAACACAATATTAACTTGTTGGTTTCATTCTACTTGTTATTTACTTTTATTGCACTAGTTTTTTTCAAATCTTCTATTCAATTCATAAAAATTCACTAAAAGCATGGAAGCTTCCATAATGAAACTTTAAAAAGTTTTGAATTTATTTTCTTATGTTTATGTTGAAAATTTGCTATATTTAAAATTAGATTTGGGCAGATGTACTTTTTGGTCCACTTTACCATGCTTGGACTTATGAAGTTATACCATGTCTTCATTGTATTTGTTTGACATCTTTTATATTGTTCATCAAATATAACATCCTTGAACTATTGCAACGGAATCATTTTAATGTTTTGGATCCTCAAAAATTCATGCATGCAAGATGGCATGACATGATCCAACTCCACCAACTTGCATTGCAGAAACATGAAATATGTCAGACAACGAATCTATGTTGGTTGAAGTAATGGTATTAGGTTTTGAAAGAATTGCTTATTTGTTCAACTTAATCATGACGGTGAGGAGCTCCATTAACCCACTATTGATGTTGACAACAAAGATGTTGACGCAATATATGTGCCAATCTTTTTAACAAATATGAAACCTATCTATGTAAGGCAACTAGGCTTGAAGCATGTGGTTGCCATCCCATGCATATAACATCTTGTTACATAATCTACAAAGGCTCATGTCCACCTAGAGAAACTCTTCAAATTTGTCATTCTTCTCAATCCATAATGGAGCCTAAAAGCCCTCAAAGCTCAATATAGACTCTTCTTGACCTTGCTAATTGTAAGCAAGACAACTAAGACCTTCTCACCTTCCTTATAGCCCATTTGGAATGTTTGTTTTATCTTCAAGACATCAATTTAAAAAGTCTTGGATTTCTTATTAAATGTGTCAAATGAGTTAGATCAACTTGGATTTTTTCTTCGGTTGAATCTTGATTTTTTCCAACACCTTGGTGGTGTTGATCTTGTTTTGTTTTGATTGCCCTCAAATTTGACATCACAAGAAGCCATACCCTACTAAAGTGTGAGAAAGAGAAGTCTATAAGCAAAAAGAGGGGGGTACATATATGGGACTAAAATGAATAAAAGAAAAGGAAGAGACCACATGATTTCCCTTGGAGTTTTAGTAAACCCTAAACCTGAAATTTTGAAATTTAACATAGCCTATTGATGACAAAAAATATATATCATTAGGTAATTGAAAAGGATTCAAATGGAATAGGATGGTTTTTCAAAGGAATTGGATGTGACATTAATTTAATGGTCGACCCATGATGAAAGGTAGGAATGAACATGCAAAAACCTTTTAATTTAAGAAGATCTCCCAAACATAATTGAAAAGATTGAATTATAACAATAAATTGAATATACAATTAGTAATATCATATTTATTTGATTCAATTTTCAAAATATTACAATGCTGCATAATTTGCCATGACTATTGGGGGGGCTTAGCATGGGTTCTTTTCTCACCCAATTGAACCCCCATTAATACATGTCAATGCATGGCCAATTTTCATAAAATTCAATAGAAATCTATGTGGCACTTTTCTAATGGTTGACACCTATTGAAAGGTGAATGAACATCAAAAGCCTATTGACTTAAATAATTGAATCAAACAAAGTTGTCCATAGAAGGAATTTCATTAAGATATTGAACATACAACTAGTAATATGAATGTTGCATGAGTGTTGGAAAGACTTGGGATTATTTCCCATGCAATTGGCCTTATTGTTGCTTATCAATTCAACTACAATTGCATAAAACAAGCACCCATGGCTGATTTGGTTGAAATTCAAAAAAAATTTATGCAACATTTATGTAATGGTTTGTGTTAAGGTTAGAAAATTTGTAACCAAACAACGAGTGACCGAACAAGGATCCTGTGGTGGTGTATTTTGTGTGAACACCAGAATCGTTGATCAGGGTTTTAGAGTTAACCCAGTCGCCTCCTTCATTAATGAGAGCGACATATTTTATTTTGTTGAAGAAGATTAGAGCTGATTGTGCATGGGATGCATGGAAGGGTTGCTATCTGTCTGTGTGGGATGGGATAGCAGAAGGATGGCGACGCTGATGATGGAGAGGGGCGGCGCTGCATTGATGAGTTGTTGAGGAAAATAACGGCAGAAACGGGAAAAATCAAGCTTGTGGAGGAAGCAAACGGAAGGGGAGGAGAGGATGATTGATCAAGAAGCATGGCCGGAAGAAAAAGGGGGCAGATAGTAGCGAAGGCTAGGACAGAGGTGGTAGAGAAGTTTTGGTCTCAATTTTGGGGAGAGAGGGAAGACTGGAGCGGCAGATGTTGTTGGAGCCGAGAAGAAGTCTGGATGTGTAGCCATATATGTCTACTCCGTGGAGAGCTTGGCTGAGTTGTGGGAACTTTTCGCTGCGTCAGCGACTTAGCTAAGTAGTGATTGCTTGATCTTTGGTGAGGATACTGGAGTGAGGCAGCTTGCGCTGTTGGGGAATTTTGTAAATTGTGAATGATGAATTTTGATCTCTGAAGTTTTGTTTGTTGAGTTGTGAAGAGTTGGAGCCGTGTCTGTGCAAATCTAGGGGGTGAGACTCTGCATCAGAAGTGTGGGCGTGTCATTGGGGTTTTGGTAGAACCAGGAGACAGAAGTTTTGGACTCAGATTAATGCTATTGTCATGCCGTGGGTTAGATAGACAGATACCCACTCACATTCTGTCTGAGTGAATTAGATAGAGGGGTCGTGTTTCTGTTGGACCCTTCCTTTTTGGTATCAAAGCATGGTTCCGTGTTTGTGGCCTTAGTAGAACCTGAGGATGCTTAGTTAGAATGGTCATCAAGGATAATGTCTTCATCTAGTGCAGAGGAGGTTGTTGTAGAAGAAGTGACTCAGGAGGTTCATGAACAACAACTTGTCAACAGATTCGATTTTCTTACTACTCAGAACGGACCACAAAGGGGAGCAGTGATTCTGCGTCTCTTGGGTTTTGGAGTAGTGAGACTTGTAGGAATATATCCAGCTGAAGCTCGAGTTGGAGATATCATAGTAGAAGTAGCTCATAGTGGTTTTTACACTCATGCACAAGTTTGGTTAAAGGTGATAGATGGAGCAAGGGGGTGGGCATCAACCTCACAGTTACAGACCCAATTCTACTATACCTCCTACCTTGCGTAGAGTGTCACCTATCTTTGCTGAGAGACAACGTAATGTTCCAAGGGTTGGGGACATTTGGATTCCTAAGCTGGCCGTGTCGCCTAACCATTTTGTTAGATTGTATATCCCTAGTGTGGAAGATTTGTTTTAGGAGGGAGATCGCATACTCAGGGTGGAACATGGCAGATTTACATCTCGCCTTATAAGCTGGAAGATCTGGCGAAATCAAGAGAAGGAATGGTAATTCCAACAAGAGTCTACAGATGAGCAAAACTTTACTACTATTGCTTCTAATGTTACACCTTTGAGTCCAGTAGCTGAGGGAGTCCAATCTGAGTTTACAGAGTGGCTTGGATGATGTTTGTCCTTCTCGAAAATCGAACATGAATAGGAGAGACTGAGAGGCCGATCAATTTTTTTGTCACTTGATTGTAATTTGAAGGACCGTGCATTGTGAAAAGTGTTGCAATTTTGACTTGCAGCGAGTCATCTGCAAGATGACTAATCCCTAGGGAATGGATGAGTTGTTTTGGGGGCGTGATCACGAGGATGTTAACGATTGGGCGGAGCGACTCACCATGGCTGCTGAGGTGTGAGACCTCAATGCGGATAAGCTCTTCAAGATTGCCAAGCTCAATTTGAGGGGCAGAGCCAAAGAGTGGTTCAAGAGGTTGCAGCCGGCGCCAATCGATTGGAATGAACTGAGGACGCTGATCGTGCATAAGTATGGGGACGTTGATGTTGATGACATTCAGATGAAGCTGGATGCCATCAAGCAAGAACCAAAAGAGAGAGTTCAGAGGTACTTTGAACGTCTCGACAAGTTGTTCCAAAGGGGGAGGATATCCGATGCTGAGCAAAGAAGAAGGTTTTTGGCCAAGCTAAGACCTGAGATTCGAAAATTGTGCGTAGTAAGGACGTTTACTGACATTGAAGAGCTGGTAGGTGCAGCTACCGAGCTTGAGAGAGTACTGGGAGAGTTGGGAGAGACTCCATTTGAACCTCTGAAGGAAGAGCAAGAAGAGGGAGTCCAAGAAATGATGATGGAGAAGCAGGTGACTGCTTTGAATAACACATTGGTTAACTTTTTCAAGAGGAATGTGCCGAATTCTGTCACATCATCCTCTTCCACGATGTCCAGTGGGTGCCAAATCTGCAAAGGAGGTGACCATATAGCCACAGCATGTCCAAGACTTAATGAACCATGGCCAAAATGTGCCAAATGTGGAATGTCTCATAGGACAGAAAATTGTGGGATCAAATGTTGTTTCTGTTTAGGATTGGGACACTCAGAGGACCGATGCTGGAAGAAACCCAAGGATGTAAAGGTGCATTCTGGAGCTGCGAACTTTGTAGAAGTTTTGTTGAATGATGAGGAAGCAACTCTACAGCAACTACACAAGTTGTGCGGAAATGAAAAGGTATTTTCATACACTCGGGTACCACGGAGGCGAATCCCTGTCGAAGTGGCACCAACAGGTAATGTACCATCTCCTGAAGC
>Ga0209611_10008310_pt1 | contig 16283 bp, 16 predicted proteins | sample S1TSphgellanicum_3_FD_187693 | JGI IMG/M metagenome (GOLD analysis project Ga0209611, IMG submission 187693) | Host-associated microbial communities from peat moss isolated from Minnesota, USA - S1T2_Fc - Sphagnum magellanicum MG (SPAdes) (version 2) | ecosystem: Host-associated > Plants > Peat...
CCATTAAACAATTGTTGCATCTCATGAATTCAACTTCTGAACTATGAACACCTCAAACGTCCCTTGGAAAATCCAGCCCAACATCGTCATGGAGGACTTCAACTTAGTTGCTTCTGAACCCGTTGAGATTTTCATAGTGGGGTCAATTCTCGACGTGCCCAAATATTACAACTCGTAGTAGGACTTCTCACTTGTGGAACAATAGTAGCATGACATTTTTTGCACACAAGGGCATCACCCTCTAACATTTGCATGACATCTGACATTTGAACTTCACCTTGTGAGGTTGGCTCTAGAGAAACATTGACAAATTGACCAGACAATGGTGAACCAAATGGTTCCAGTGTCTTCATGGGCTTTTGAAATGCAGTCTCTTCAAGCAGGGCAACCATTTTTTCAACTGTATTAAGGGTGGAAGTTTGTAACTCAGGAACGTACGTTTGTGCAATTTTTGTAACTACAGAGGTGTTTTTCACGCCTAGTCCAAGTCGGTCATGTTTGAAATTGGGCATTTACCATCTTCGTCACAACGAACAAGAGCTAATGCAATTCTCTCATCTCTGAATAAAATGCACTTAATTTGCCACTCAAATGTGAGACTTGACTTTCCAACCCTTTTTGTCAATTCGCTTCTAGTTGCAAAACATTCCCCAATGAGCTAGTCGTGTAGGCTTGTGAGACGTTCGTCTGTACATAGCAACCCAGATCTTGACACCACTATAAAACAAGTGTCCTATGTGTATACATTACAAAATTTTAGATCAAAACAATTGCACAATTCCTTTCATCAAATATTATAGACCAAAACTATATAGTATCAAAAATGACACTAAGTGGAATTGAAAGGTACCATTGTTGTTGCATTGGGTTGTATAGTAGTTGCACCCTCATGAACAATCTGTGCATTATTATTAGTTGCAACACCTTTCGCAACAACGCCCTGCATGCACCAAAATGCATTTGAAAACTTGATATAAATTTGTCAATTTCTTGTTAGTAAGCTTATTAACTTGGAGAGCAAGAGACTTTCATGAAAAACCACTATGCACTTTAAGATGAATCCATTGACCCAATGCCCACCACCCACAAGTGCTTAGGTTGTGTACCTTGGATTGGTTTTTTTTCATTTGTGCACTTTCAACAATGTTGTCTAGGCTTTTCCAACATTGAATCATCTTCGGCAAGACTTTAGGTGGGCAATTGGGATGACAATTTGAATCACCATGCATGAGCCAATGTTCTTTCCATTTCCTTTGAGCTAAAGTTAGGTGATAATCAAATATTTTATGATTAATCATTGTTAACATTATGGTGTTTGCAGACTGCCACATAAAAAATGTTCTATTTTTGGATTGGACAATGCGATTCAACATATGTGTGGGAATCGCTCATGGCTTCATTTACCTTCATGAATATTTGCAACCATGCATCATACATCGAAACATTAAAGCATCTAACATATTCCTTAACAAAGATTTGAACCCAAAGATTATAGACTTTGGATTGGCACGATTATTTCCAGAGGATATAAACCACTTGTCAACTGCCCATATTGTTGGAACGATGTACATTTTTCCACTAATCAAAACCAACAGATGATGTTGCAATGATTTTATGACTAGATGTACACATTTGGGTCATTTGAAAACAATTGAATGATTAATCTTTGACACCATTGAAACTAAAATTTCACCACATTTTGCACATAAATTTATATACTTCTTACTTGTTTTGTTTTGTTTTTCTTGTAGGGGGTATTTGTCACCCAAATATGCTATTCTTGGCAAACTCACTGAAAAGGTGGATGTATTTAGCTATGGAGTTCTTCTCTTGGAGATTGTGAGTGGTTGCAAGAATATTGATTTGTCCTTGGAAACAAACAAAATTTACCTTCTTGAATGGGTAAGTGTATGTACATTTAATTTTTATACAATGTTCAACTAGTAACCTAATTATATAAGTTAATATTGTGGGGGCAAGATGTTAAATCATCAACCCAATTGCTTGAAATGGTTATTTATTATAAATTCAACATAAGGATAATAAGGATCAATAAGTAAAACAATTATCACAAAGATGAAACCTAGGTTTTTTGGTGTTAGATTTTGAAAAAGACTAGGTAGCCATATTTTCCCCAATTACATCATATTAAAAATTTTAAATTATTGTCATTGAAATAAATCCAATGGCCATAAAAGGGACTAAAGAAGCACTTGGTGATGTTTAGATGGCAAACCAACAAATCTAAACTTCATGCTAGTGGGCAATTGAAAGTTAACATTCAAATGGGTAAGTTAATGTGGTTAGGTTTAACTTACATCCACATTTTCATTTCACTTTTTTTATCAAAAGCTTTGTATAATCTAAAATGGAATGCTTTGGTGAATAATAATTATTAACAATATGCCCATTTTCCATGCTAATTTACCAAGAAGGTTCATTTATATTTTTATGAAAATGATGTCAAATTGAAAACAAGGTACTTATTTATAGTTTGGAAGTAGATTTTATTTGAAATTTTTAGAAAAAACATTATTATGTCCACAAAAAAATTCAATTTTTCTTTTGAGAATCATTCCAATATATAATTTTAAATGTTTCATTTTAAAAAGATTATATATTTATTAATGGAAAAAAATTATCACATTTATCAATATATAAAACTAAGGATTGACATTTGTTCCATTACAAATAAGTAACAAAATAATACCTTGAAACAAAAGGATACACAATAAATCCAAGTAATGACCCACTAATCTATATTTAATACTAATAAAATAAAAGAATTTTGTGAATCTAATTTGTTTCCCCAAAATGGGCTAGTGGTCTTTTCAGGCACATTCTTTACATGAACAAGATGAGTTGTTTGATCTTATTGACCAACAACTAAACAACAACGTATTGGATGATGAAACACAATGTGTGATTAATGTGGCATTATTATGTGTGTAAACATCAGCCTCAAGACGTCCATTAATGTCACATGTGTTAGCCATGTTATTAAATGGGGTGGATATGGAGGTTGTTTCAAAAGAAGCTAACAACATTCATGAGATGGATTTCTCAAACCTTCTTGGTTTCATCATGTGTTGCCCAATAACCATGGCAATGTTGAAATTGAACTAAGCATTTTGGATTAATTAGTCATTCTTTAAGACATGCCAATTAATTTATAATCAAATGTGAGACAAATTATGTTGTTTTAGTGAACAACCTAAATCATGCACAACTTTAATGTGCCACGTTTCTTTGTTTATTATTTGTTACATGTTTTTCATCAATATAACATAAAAAAACCCTCCATTTCATAGATATATTAACGTTGAACATTTGGCAATCAAGACTCACAAAAATATTCACTAAATACGTAAATTGAACACATACCATATTATGAAATTGCATTGATACTAGTTAAGAAGTTTTCAAGACTTTTGTGATCATTCCAAGTCTCAAATTCTTCTAGTGAAAAATGTTATATGTTTAAATTTTCTTTGAGGTGTATTGAAAATGTTAATCCATTATTATTGAATCTATTGGAAAACACAATTTATGATTTTACAAGAAATTTATTTCGAAATGGAAAAATGGTCCTATTGTCTTAGACACCTCTTTATTCAATAACTATTGCTTGTGCATATATTAAACTATGCCCATGTAAAAAAACTCTAAATCACATTGCTAACCTTTATTGTCATTTGAACATTGTCTTTCAAAAAATTAACAAAATTAACCATGTAAATTGTGATGATCTTATGTTAATGTAATAACATTATGTTACCCAGTGTATGGCAAGGATGAACAAAAATAGAGTAGATAAGGATAATGGTAGGGATTAACCAAGGTAATGAATGAACAAGATAGGATTAAAATTGTTGAACATTTTTAATTTTTAATTACTTTTGGAGGGAAATGATTTAGGATGAAGTTCTGAAAATTGTTGAAATCTATGAGTTGTTTTTGTTTTACACATGGAGTGAAAAAGAGACGTGCTAAAGTTAAACAGAAACACATTTTTTAGTTCAAAGTTATTGGTATTGAAAACCATAGATTTTTTATGTTTTCAATTCTAATTTCTATTTCCTAAATTATAGATTATTGATATGTTCAATTTGGAGTAAAAAAAATAGTATAGATTTGATGAAAAAACATGGATTTATATTTTGTATCTATTATGTTTTGGATTTCTAATAAATCTAACTATATTTTGACCACATATATTGTTTAAGTAAGGAAATAGAACTAAGTAGAAGAAACAGTAGTTGTAATAAAAAACATTGTGTAGAAATACCCTATTTGAATTGTTTGCATACTAAAACCACAAATTTTAAGAGTTGAAATGGAGCATTGAATGGACTTTTGTATTGTTTTAAATAGGCAGTGAACATTTTAAAGATAAAATCTATGCCTACCATTTGGTGACCATCTCCAAGACAATTTGCTTTTTTGAAACCAAAAATAACAACAATTATTGAGTAGTTTGGAGTTCTATAAAAACATTGTTTTCTATAGATTTCAACAACTTGGAGGAGGAAATATTGTTTGGTAGATTTACATTTCTAAATGTTTTGGTAAATAGAAGATGGAGATTTAAGTGATGAAAGTTGTAAGGACTTAAGTTAGAAATACACCATGAAACCAAGGGGGTTCATTCATAGTAAAAGGAGCCAAATCACTTGTTGATTGTAGTGAAAACTACACCTCTACTACTTTGAAAAATCACCAATAATTATATATAATGAATTATTAGTTCATATTTTGGGGTTTTTCTTGTTTATTCATGAAATTGATATCCTACAAATTTGGAGTCATTTCATTATGGTATTAGGATCCTTCAAATGTCATACACAAAACACTTGTTGGTAGGGTTCATTTAAAGACTATAAAATTTGAACATGCTTTTTGTTATTCAAACCTTCACCAAATGTTCTCAATTTTATTATGGGCTTTAATATACTTCATAAAAAGGGCCTCATGTGTTTATATTTTTAAATGAAATTTATTGAATCCTTTGAATGAATGTTTTTAATTTTGATTTTGAATGTCCTTAATGATTAAAAAGGTTCAAAATTTGTAATCATGGTTTTAAAAAAAAGTCTACATTTTACTATAATTTAGGTCCTCGTGCAAAATTTTATTTTTTATATTATAATATGGGTCATGTTTGGTCTCAATATTGATTTTCAATTCCAAAAATTACATTTAGAATACAATTTTGATATTTGATAAATTAATCCATGCAGGACACGTGTAAAATGCAGTCCTTCGTAAGGACTCTAACCTCGGCACATGTGGCTCCTTTTACTATGAATGGACCCAAGGGAATTTTATATTTGCATGACAATATGAATCGGATGGTGACTCAAAATTTGCAAAGGCAAATGGACCAAAAAGCCAAACAGGAGAACATCATATATGATCTTGAAAAACATTTTGATGCAAAACAAAAGGTGCATAAAATGCCAAATAGGGGTACAATTCTCAAACCCAAAAGCTTATGAACAAAAGAATGACCTACAAAACATTAAATGTCTTCAATAAGCACGAGAACGAAATGAAAAGTATGGATAAAAGGTCCAGAAAAACATCCTAATTACAGAAAAAGTCTCCAGTGAGGGGGATCATGTTTGAAATATACCCAAGAAAAAGGGGTATTCATACTTTCCAAGCACCATTGACTATTCAAAAAGATGGGGACAATAGAAATTTAAAGGAAAAATTGTTATTGGTGGACGACTTTTGAAGTCCTATGATTCTTTAGTATGTACTTCCTCCTCTTAAGTTGTTTCATTGGGCCCTACTTTTGTCTCTTCGTCCTAGCCCAATACTTCTATACTTGTTGGACTATCACAAATGAAATCTAGAAAGTTCTTTTGACAAGCTTCCAACATGTACCTTAGAATTCTTTCATCAACTCTATGCTAAGCCAGATTCTTCTCCAACTCCTTTGTAAAATATTCCTTTGCAACCTCCCACCATTCCTTAGATTCTATTTTAAAGTCCATCTTGTTTTTTGTCCTCATCAAGGTATAAAATTGCAACATACATTCATAATCCTCTAGTTTTTTCTTAATACTAGTTGGATCCAAACTCTTTCTCTATTCATGTGCCTTCTCCAACTATGCTTATAAGTGTTGCAGAGTTTATTGATACTCTTTCTTGTCCTCCATTAACTACTCTCTTTCTACTTCTATTATCTTTCTTCTAAGCTCCTAAGACTACAACAAAAATACATTTAAAAAATTTATCAATTCCAAATTTGTCAGAATATTCTCCTTCCCTTTCTTTTCTTTAGTCAATGCTTTCACTTGACTATCCAAAGCCTCATGTTATTTCTTATGAAGAAACAATGCTTTTGTCCATTTCCTCTTTGTGGTTTCGTAAATTTTAGCTTTCTGTTTTAAATTTTGCAATTTTTAATCTTGTGACTTCAACCATGTTATGCTACCCTTGAGCTCCTCATTTTCATCCTGAAGTTTCTTAATGAACACTTTATTTTTCTACTCAACTTCTGCCTAGTTTTTCCTCCAGATTTCCACATTATGCTTATATCCTTTCTCAAAATCTTTCTCCTTATCCAATTCCTCCTATAATACTACCTTCTCCTTCTCCCCCATAGCCAATTTGTTCTTTAGAATGTTTACCTCCACAAAATAAATTCCCCAAATTCAAATTCATAATTACCATGATCTAAAATAACTCAGTTGCTTTATTTGTTTTCATTACTTTTACAGTTACCTCCTTCACAAACTTTGGTGCACTTGTTTGTGTCATAAGATTTCAAGATCCTTCTGTAGATGATCCTAGCTCATGTACCATTCTTTCCTGAGTTCAAATTCAAATGGGAATCCTTCTGCAAATTCTGGCCTATTAAGTGGTACCTATAGTTCTACTGATATGAAATCTTCAAAAACAAGTTGTGTCACCACTCTCTTTGTCTACAATTTAGTAGCTTGTAAACCTTCATGTGTCTATTGTTGTTGTTGTTTCAAATGTTGTTATAAATGTTGAAAATGTTTCGGACTTCTAGTGATCTCCATCTAACCTTCACATACATCCCCTTCCAAGTGCAAATGTTCCTCACCCTCTAGAAACCTTATGTCATGTTCCTTCTTAATTCCCTAATTCTGCTCCCTTAGTTGTCTCTTATGTGGTGATGTCATCTATGGTATATCTTGCCTCTGCTCCTTCAATTGTCTCTCCTGTGGAGATGTCATTTGTGGTATTGTTGCAATTTGTTTAACTATTCCTACCAATGTTGGCACTGCCCTTACTACTATTGGCACTGTAGATGGTTCCATTCTACCCCTCATCATTTTTTATGCCTTTAAATATGTGCTCTCATGTTCCTTCTTCACTTTTGAACTTGAGGCTCCTCCTTCCTCAATTTTGTTCTTCCTCTTGAAAGCACTTCTTCGAGAATTTATTGCAATTTTCTTTTTATTTTCCAATGATTTCTACATCTCCTCCTTAGTTTGTTTAACCTTGGCCGGTGGTTTCTGTGGATTTTTCCTTTTGATGCACAAACAAATACTAAAAGATTTTTGCCAATACCATGGCAAATTGACAAGTATCTTTCTTATCCCCCTTATTCTCCTTGACCACCTATCTAGCTCACTACACAGACTATTGAATATAATTTGTGCCCAATCTACCATTTGCCCCTTCTCTACTCTCACTAATGTAATAACATTTCTGTTATTAAAATATTGTACTTTAGAAGCCCAATCTTCTTCCTTAGCAATATCCTTCCAGTTCTCCATCTGCTCAACATGTTTATCATAGTTATGTTTTGTGCGTGTCCACATGAATCGCTTAGGGTCTAGATTCAATACCTTTCTCCAAATGTGTAGTTTTGTCTAAGATTATGCATCTTCTCCTCACTACCACTTTTGCTTCACACTACTCCATCTCCATCACCCTTTGTTGTGCTTTTGCCATTGTTTACACTTCTATGGCTTGTTATATTTTGAATTGCACTTCTATGGATAGTTTTTCTTTCTTTGCAACAACGTCTTCCTCCCTTACATCCGTTTGCACTATTTGTGCCTCCACAAAATGCTACTCCTTAGCTTTGTCTTCCTCCGATTTTTCAATGCACACCTTATCTACTAATGTAACTCTTGCTTGTCTGCTCTCTTACACGCCAACATCGTCTACTTTTGTGCAAAAATTCAATTGTAGATGTTTTAGTTATATCTATATCTTGAATTATCATTTGCACAAATTATATCTTCTCATTATATGCCTTCCCTTTTGCCCATTTAAAAAATGATGATGAATGTAGCAATGACCTTATAGCCAATAGCTGAATATTCAACACACACACACTCTCTACTCTTCTCTACTCTTTTTAACTCCTCTTCTACTTTTGTTCTTTTCAACAATTCCACTTCCTCCTCTGGCTTTCATCTATGTTCTTTTATGCACATCCTTTTCCTTTGTTACTCGTTGTAGTTTTTCAATTACATTCTTTGCATTCATACTGCTGTGAATTCCAAAACTTTCAAAACACGCACAACTTCTAATACCAAACGCAAACTACTTTTGACAATTACCTTATTTTTTCTCATCCTTAAACATCCCGCCATCACATTCATTTTTTCATATACTCGTCATCTTTTAATTAACACATGATCCTTGAGATTAATATGGCCCAATACTATAAGTTTATGTGTCCCTTGTATAACCATGTGGAAGCATTTAACATCATCATTATGAATGAATGTCATAGATTTCATCTTTTGAATATTCCACATTCATTATCTCCTTACATTATTTGTATTAACTCCACTTCGTTCACCCTATACACCTTTTGCTAATTATGGCCATTTATATGCAAACTGTGAAAACACATATGGTGACAATACTGATTTCTCTGTTGTTGATTTAGCCAATACACCTAACATATCATCTTTAGATCTTTACATCCCAAATCCTACACTTTTGTAATTATTGTTCATCTGCAGATCAAAAAAAAAATTGTGTTCACCATTAGATCTATGATTTGTTCTTTATCTTCAACATTCTTCATATGTGGTTTCTATATTTCACATCTTTCATTTTCCTCCTCTATGTCAAAATTTGCTTCTTGAATTCCACCTGCATTTTGTTCCCAATAAACTGGCATTTGTTGTTCTTTTTCTTGAACTTTAAATTTGATGTATTTATAAGGTTTGAACTTATTCACATTAACCAACATAAGGTTAGTTTCAAACTTTTCAATGGTCACTAATAACATAATGTTATTTGGCAACACATACTATACTCTGTATGGTCCAAACCATTTCCTAGTAAACTTCCTTAAGTGTGACTTATTACCTTTTGGAAATAATAGAACATAATGACCAAAACTAAATTGTTTTTTTAGATTGTTTTGTTGACTCCATAATGTTTTATTCCATTACTAAATTCCTACAATTTCTATAGCCTACATTTTAGCTTCTTGTAACTTCTCAAGCTTTGTAATTTTGTTAATTAAAACTCTCATTAGAGTACTGTCTCTTTCATTTCCACTAGTAATTGGAACAATGTACTTATGGGCATCAATGGATGTAATCCATACACTAATTGATATGGTGTATACCCTGTTGTTACTTTGTATGTAGTTCTATATGAAAATAACACTATACACATATGTTTATCCCAATCTGTTCTATTTTTATTAACTAATTTAATCAACAGTGTCCCAAGTACCTTGTTAGTAGACTTAGCCTACCCATTGCCCTAAGGATAATAAATTGTGGAATCCGCATGTTTCATCAAAAAATGATTTGTTAAATACTTGATGGCATCATTAATGAAATGAATTCCCTGATTTGTGACTATAATCAAAAGACATCAAAACTTGGTTAATATGCATTCATACAGAAATTTTGTTGTGACTCTTGTTATATTAGTTTTTAATGCTTTTGCTCCCACCCACTTAATAGCATAATTTGTGGCAACAATAATATATGTTTTTTGTATATTTTCCCATTGGCTTGATTGGCCCCACAAAATCAAATCCCCATTTCACAAATGGTTCCTTTGGAAAATTTATATATGACCAACTTTACAAGACTTTGAGTTGTTAATCCTCTTGTTATTTGACATGCATCACAAGATTTGTAGTAATCATGCACGTCTTTATACATAGTTGGCCATTAATATCTAGCATCCAATATTGTCCTCCACATTATTTCAATTGCAGAATGCCCTCCTGAAGGTCCTTCATGTGATTCTTTCATCACCATTTGTGCTTCTATTATTCTCGAACATCGTCGTAGTCTATTGTCTTGGCCCATTTTGTATAATTCACCATTCTTTACTGTAAAAGGCTTGCTTTCCTGACCAATCTTCGCTTTTATTACACTAATAACGTGTGTTCAAACTAACCTATTTTCAAAAATTCTTTTACATCATTCAACCATTCAGGCCCTATATAAAACAAACTTACATTTGTAGGTTAATTAAACACACCTATGGGTTTTGTAAAATCCAATAATCTTGACTGACGTGCTCCCAAGTCCCTAGTTAGACCCAAAATGGGTCTAAGTTACTCAAACAGCGAAATTGTGAGGAACTCGGGGCACGCTCCTAGCTCTCAACACTAGAAGGGGTAGAAGGGCATGTTGAAGCTCTGGGATGGGATTAGGAAGAGTGACAAGCTATTTACTTACTCGAACCTGCATCAAACTAACCAACAAGTTGGTTAGTTCACTTTCTGCAACACCTTTGGTGCTAGGACAAGCCACGAGCAATTCTGGACTCATGAGACTCACCACGGCCTAGACTCGAAGGAAGCCACCACCTTTCCCCATATAGTATACTTTGTGCCTCTCCGTGGCACCCACATTCGAATGGTTTTTTGTCCCGAGACTCCCAAGGAGGAGTCCCGAAATTGTCTCGGTTTGGACTCCCGAAACTTTGCAAGGTCATAACTATTTGCTCAGACCTCCGATTAAGATGAAGCCTAAAGCAAATTTATAGCTTTCCTTGAGAACTTTCCAATGGTGTATCGCACTCCACTTGCACACACCGGGGTCGGGTTGATATCCGACTTTTAGTGGTAACTTGTGCTACAAATGTCCAAATGGCCCATGTGAGCCCATTTTCGACATCTACACTTTGCTAGCTTTCCAATGATATAAAAAACACCCCAATGCGAGGTGTTTTGACCCTTGCAATCGAATTTTGAAATTTTGGGAGTCCTTAGAGACTTCCAAGTCCCAATTTCGGGAGTGTGAATTTCATCTTCACATTCCTTCTAAGTAGGGTTGCGACATTGATAATGCATCTACAATTACATGAGTTCTGCTTGGCTTATACACTTTAGTGAAATCATGTTTGAGGAACTATAACAACCATTTAGCTATTCTCCCTGAAACCAATGGTTTATTGACCAAATAAACCAATGCCATATGATCTACATAAAAGACAAACTTATTGCCCATCAAATAATGTCTAAACTTGTGCAAAGAAAAAAACATTGCTAAAACCTTTGTGTGTGTTGTGCTATAATTTTGTTTAATTATGTTCAAAAACCTAGAAGCATACACTATTGGTTGATCACTTTTCCCTAGTATGTTTTGAGACAACATAGCCCCCACAACTAACAAGGATGCATCGATATAAACATGAAATTCCACTTGCTAATTTGGTGATATCAATATCAGTGCTTCAATATACTTCTGTTTAATCAATTTCGAGGCCTTCTTACATTCGTTTGTCCAAAGAAAAGTCTCTTTCATTTTGGTTAGTTTAGTGATAAGTGCCATAATAACAACAATTTTTTTTATAAAACATTTGTAAAACTATGCCATCCCATTGAATACTTGAATTTGCTATATCCATGAATATCCTTTTTAGAAAAACAAAAGAATAAAATTATGCTTATTTGTAAGATTGGAGAAATCTTACACCTATTTCTATGAGTTCATAGGCATCAAACCTCACCCACTTTTAAAAAGTAGGCACAAAAATTCACCCCTCCTTATATGCATCATGATTTACATATGTGTAGATTCATGATAACTTTGCCTTGAGATTTATAATGGTAAATCCAATGGGTGGGGTACATTCCACAAATGTGGGTTGACCTTGACTACCACTTTGTCTTATGCTCGTTATTTTTAAAATCCCCCCCCCTTTTTAAAGCTTTATTAACCACCTTAACTTTTTACCAACTATAATAGTACCTTTACCATTTTAGCATAAATTAATTTTTTTTGGTTGAAAATTTGAAAACTTATTCATTATTTATGTCAAAATTTTAATAAATTTAAATTTTTAAGATTTGAATTCTAGACTTTCCATGATAGTGATTTAAAACTAAAGTAGTTTAGACACCCTAGATTGTTCCATAACATTGATAAAAACTTGTTTATTATTTTTTATAATTATTACTTGCCAACAAGTTTAAAAACTAGGTGCTGAAGTTAAAATTTCCAATTTAAATAATTATTCGTTAGTTTGTTGTCGAAATGATAAAAGTATTACGATAGTAAATTCTAGGAACAATGAATTTTCATCGAAGATGGTTTAGATAGGATGGTAATAGACTCCCATAATATTTTGTCCTACCATGTTCCTTCCCATAATATGTTGAAATGAATTATTTTCACTCAAAATTTTTTATATAACTACCTAGAATGACATATTTATATAACAACCTTTTCTTTGGTTGCAACCTCTTGGATTTCTTGTTTTTAAAATTTTTGTTGCATGCATCTTTTGAAATCTTTTTATTTTTTTCTATTGGAAGCTTGCTATGTTTTTTTTTTCTATTTTTTTTGACAACACTCATGGCATTTCTTTTCATTTTTACTTGTATAATGTTAAAAAGAAAAACACATTTTATTTTGAAAAATTTGAGAAATCTTTCTTTTTTTTTGTTTATTACAATTTTGTTATCATAATTACAATTCCAAATACCGTAGAAATTTGTAGTCATTGCTAGTGCATAGCAACACGGAGCCAAAGTTTAATCTAGAATCTTAGAACTCTAGATCTTTTGACCATTCTTCCACAAGATAAATTCAAATGGGACACAATGTGTAAATTGATATTGAAACACATTTTTCATCCTTCATGTTTCTATCAGTATTCAAGTGGTTTAAAAAATAAGGGCAAAAAACAAAAAAAAAAAGTGATTGTCCATAACAAGACATTATAACATCCACATCCAGCAAATTTTATGAACATTTTAAATAAATAAATAAATAAATATCTCAATACATATTTTGTTGTTATAACACTCACATTCCATGACTTTTATGGACCTCAAGCTCGCTTCTTAGGCCATAATGCACACACAGGAGTGCCTCCCCCTACACTTAAGTGTGCGTGCTGATCCTTGTACTCTTAAGTTGTAGGGGAGGTTCTCGTTGGAGTGTGTTTTTCCAAGGGTGTGAGCCCGAGATTGTTCCTAAACCTTGGGAGAACACATAGGTATGAGAATCTCCCCTTGCATAAACAATTCTCTTTTTTATTTCCTCTCTTCTTTCCTATTTCATAAAAAAGAAATATTTCCACGAGAATGTAAGAACATATAAAATTGGGGGAGCTCCCTTGACATAATGCCCTAGAGCCTTTGCTGGGGGGAGATCCCTCAAAATACACACAGAAAGAAAAAGGGAGTTGTTTATATAGCCATGAGGTGCTTCTCACTCTTGAGAAGGTGTAGTATCTCCCATCATTTCATGGGTTTTAAGGTGCCATCCATGTACCCTGAGGAAGTTTCTGCAAGTGCTGTAAACATTGGGAAAAAATAGGTCCATAGGGCATCCCATTTACCTGGGATTGTCTTCCACAGCATGGAAAGGTCTCTTAAGAGGATTACATGATTAAGGTTATGGTAACTAGTATTTAGTGTACCCGCAGGGTCCCAGTTTTGATACTAAAATTCAGACCTGGTTCCAGTCTGTTTACAAGTAGGGTAGAGCGGCCCATCACCAATCATTAGCCTATCACCGATCACTTTGGCAAATCTTGGTCAATTCTTCTCCATTTTGAGTGATTTAAAATGTTATAGGAGCACCTTCTCAAGCTCTACCAATCATCTCTGGAATGCAAAGCCAAAGGAGCAGCCACAAAAGAGCAGTTACATATATATTTTTCAATTACAAAACATGTTTTTTTTTTCATTTTCTTCATTTTGACCCCTCCCACTTCATCAGTGCATAACTTTCTCATTTTTTTCAAATTGAGCGATTTAAACTGCTTTGAGATCGCCATCTTAAGCTGTACAAATCATCTTCCAAGTTCCAACTCTAAAAGCAACAGAGTAATATTTAAAGATTTTTTGAGAGAATGAGAAATAGGCTATTAGCTGTTCAGTCTGATTTAAAAAAAAAAAAACGACCCCCCCTTACTCCAGGGGGCTGTAGCTTTCTTGCCTTCAGTTCATTTTGGCCAATTTTTAGTGCAATAGATGCGCCAAGAGCAGGGCTTCATCTACTCTTTGGACAACATCACAATGGGGCCCTCCTGCAAAAACAGCGAGCATACCCTACCTTAAGTGGTTGCTCATGGGCTGTTCTATCCTAACCCAAACCAAAACTCTGCTTATTAAAAGCAGGTTAACATGTGACTGGTGGAGGTTTTGGTACTTAGTAGTTCCCTTTTCTCTGTGTGGCACACCTCTTTTGGGCTGTTTGCTGGCCTGGACTTTGGTCCTTCAGCTTTGTTTCTTTTTCTCGCCCTTTCTTGGGTGCTTTCTTTTTATAAGGTTTGGTAGGGTTTCATCAGGTTAACAATCCATAAGGCCATATTTTCACTCTTTTTTATAATAAAAAATCCTGGTTCCAGTTTTGGGTCTTCAAAAACAACAACATTGTGGTTCTGGTTTCAATTTTGATTCCTTAAATTTTTTTTGAGAACCTGATTTCAATTCCAAAAATCAGATCTGGTTTTGATTTAGTTTTTGCTAGTTGAAACCAGAATGGACAATTCTAGGCTAACTCTCCAAACTATTTTTGGCCCAGACTACTGCAGTACATGAATGGTTTCGACATAGATTAAATTATTTTTCGATTTCTCAAAAATTTCAAAAAATATTCATTACTTATGCCAAAAAAGTTATAATTATCATAAAATTAAGAATCTGCAAAGTTTATAACTGTCCAGTTTGCATTGCAAACCTTAAACGTCAAGAACTTAAGATTGAAACAGTTTAGAATCTAGACATAGATACACTAGACTGTCCCATTAACATAACAAGAATTTGTTTGTTCATTATTTTGTATAATCATTACTTGCTGAAAAATTCAGAATTGAAAAAACCAAGTGCCAAAAGTTAAGATTTAAAATTTAATTAATTGTTCACCAGTTTGTTTGTTGCCGAATCTGAGCAGGGAGTACGATAATAGGCCCATCCTAAGAACGCCCTACCTAGACTGGTTTTTTAGTATTAATTTCACTGAACGAAATAACGACTTATTAAAAGTTAAGCTTATGTACGTATGTATACGTGAGAAGATACTCGATGGTTTTCCTTTGTTGTCGTTGTTTTGGGTTGCAACAGCCAAGGGAGACCTGAAGATGCATCTCGTCCGGCTTTGCGCAACGTCTTCGTCATCGTCTTCTGTTCGATCGGTGCTACTTCCAGTGCTCGAGTCGCTGTGGCGATGCTCCCTCGCTCGCCTTTGCTTGCCTCCTTCTTCCTCAACCAATTCGAGGGCTCTGGTGGATCTGACCTCGTGTGATAGGTTTTCTTTCGCTCATGGTTGGGGTTTTGGTTCTTCGGCAAGAAGCGATAACAGTTTGCACCGGTTCTTAGGAAAAACACCGGTGTTGAGGACTCGGCTGCTTGTAAAGAGGAGAAGGAGGAAACCGGAGCTTTTCTTGTACAGCGGATGATGTCGGTTAAGGATGGAGACGAAGAAGGACTGGATCACAACGAAGGAGGAAGTTCATTGCCGATGGGGGCCGGACTGGGGTGGGGCCCAGGGCTGAGGTCGCCGGACGGTGGTGGAGGATCAGCTGCGGATGGCGATGATGGAGAGAAAAACGGCCGATTGGAGAGGAAGAAGAGGAAACGAGAGGGAGAGTGGTTCCGCCTCACTGATTCATGCTCCCTGGTGCTCCATCAAGGCGATATTACCAAATGGTCTGTTGACGGAGAGACAGACGCAATTGTAAGTTCCTAGCTCGCATCGTTTTTGCAAATAAGAAGCTTGACAATGAACTTGACATTGTCTCCGCCCTCTCTCATTTAGTCCTGGTTTCAATCAGATCGGCAAGTTGTCTATTCACATCGTTGAGGGAGCGGAGAAAAAGAGCTTGTATGCTCTTTTATGTGTGAA
>Ga0209611_10008312_pt1 | contig 16280 bp, 8 predicted proteins | sample S1TSphgellanicum_3_FD_187693 | JGI IMG/M metagenome (GOLD analysis project Ga0209611, IMG submission 187693) | Host-associated microbial communities from peat moss isolated from Minnesota, USA - S1T2_Fc - Sphagnum magellanicum MG (SPAdes) (version 2) | ecosystem: Host-associated > Plants > Peat...
ATGGTATGCATGGTAAGGAATTTTAAAGCCACGAGAAACATGTCAACCTTGCATTAACTACATATATTGATTTTTTAAATTGTTAATTTATAGTTTTTACAAATGTTAATTAATTAGTTATTAGTTACATTTTTAGTTATAGTTAGTGGTACATATAACCATGTATTAAGTACATATTTAATTTTTGTAAGTGTTAACTCATAATTTATATAATTATTAATTATCTTGTTAGTTATATTATTAGTTAGTAGTTTAGATTTGAATTAATTTTGACTTGGTGTTGGGTAACTAATTTCGTTACTAATAAAAATCAATTAGTTTATATAAGGAAGTGAGCTTGAATTTTTTGTATTTTTGTTCATTTGTAATAACATGCATGCATAAGAATAATGATATTCTTGTGTACATGTATTTTAAAATGTATATTTTGTATATGAACAAAATTGTTAAAGGGTGAAATTGTGGCTTTTGAAAATTATCGTTCTTAAGGAGGTTAGGCCGAGATAACAAAGTTAATTTTTTAACACTCCCAAAAGAAACTACCCTCATTTGCTTACTCTATTACAATTATTCAAGTAATAGTTAAATGATCACACAAAAGAAAAAACAAATAAATAGTTTCGTCTATCATTTAAAGATAGATCTAATGTCTTGTTTATAAGCTATTCTAGCAGTGCCAAAGGAAGAAAATATAGAAAGTAAGTAAGCAAGATGAGAATGATTGAAAAGTAACTAACCTCTAGGGCTCTACAGTACTTTCAATGCTGCTGACCAATGGGTTTACAAGCCTTCCATAGTTTTGTCCCCCATAAAACCTTCCTTTATAATGCATGTAGTACCCCATAAAACCTTCCCAATGTTGCCTATTGTTTGCAACCCTTGCACATTTTCATGGCTATTGCTTATTGTCTGCAATAGCCCCATTTATTTTGCAGACATCAACCTTCAAATATTCTTCCTTCCTATTGCCACATACTTGCTACTACCTTCCTATGGCAACTAGTGATTTCCTATTCCAAAGTCTAAAACTTAGCATACATTCTTACCTTTTTTGTAGAAGAAACACTATAAAAATAACAACACATTAGGTAAGTTCAAACTATACTACCTTCCTCATATTCTAATAAAATAAACTCACACAAAACACATAAAAAATTTTCAACCATTTTCCATTGAAATAACACACAAGTACATTTTCAAACTATTCCCTCCTCTTTAATGTTACACCACACACCTCTCCAAGAAAGTTTTCCACTTCAAATTCACATTACAAACTTATCACATGTCATAAAAATCCTCATGTGATCTTCCTTCACAAAGTCACACAAGGCTCGCATTGACCTCATGAAAATAGGATTCTTATTTTAATCTCTTCCTAAAAATCTCATAACTGATTGGGTGGTTTATGCCCAATGATGTGCTAACATGAATTACTTAATCTCATTAATTTCACCCTTTTGGTAAGGGATGATAAATTTGCTACTAACAATTATTAAATTTTAATAGTTACTAAGATGTTTATGATAATAACAAGTCTAAAAAAATTTACCCCTTAACAAAAACATATCAATAATTTTTAATAACTATTGTGCATTCAACCCTTAACATGAACATCCAATCTCCCCTTTAATATATATATATTTAAATATTATTCCAAAGCTTGTAATGTTAACATATCCACCAACATTTAGCCTTCGAAAACAGGTGCCAAACTAACACAAACTTGATACTCATAAATCCATAAATGTGAATTAGGTCATAATGGATACATTCGAGTCCACTTCCCACAATGGCATATGAACCATTTTGATTCAAAAATAATCCCTCAAACAATAGAGATATCTGTAAAAGCAAGAAAAAGACACCACCAGTACCCTGAATTTGGTCATACACAGGGTGAGATTGAAAAAAAACTTGCAAAAAAGTATATTAACATTCAAGGGCGGGGTGAAACTTAGAAAACGATCACTTTTAATGGTTTTTTGAGTTTCACCCTGTCTTTATTTTTTTCTTGAGCGGCTGTACTGCCGCTACATAGATTTTCATTGCTCCTACATGTACAGCTACTATAATTCCTCTCAAACCTTGTGCATTCAATGCTGAGATTCAGCATTTCGTACTGAGTTTCAGCATTTCATACTAAGATTTAACAAAATTTCCTTAGGATACCACGACAAGAGGGGTTAAGGGGTGAAAGGAGGCCCAAAGACAGGATGACTTTAAGGATATATGTAATGTACTCAACAATTTTGCTAGATCTTTGTCATAGACATCACATTTAGAGGTGTTGACCTTTTCTTACTAAGATTATGAATGAAAACTTCTACTATGAAAACAATGTTGTTAACACAAGTACAATAACAAAATCTACCAACAAGTACAAACACACAAAGAAAACATAAAATTGTTTTTTAACCACAAGAGTTCTTATCAAAAAATGAACTCACACATACACAATAAAATCTTGTAAAGCAAAAACTACTGAAAAAAAGAATTTTAAATAACAAAATGCCATGTTCAACTCATTAAAGTATAAGAAGATTTTGGAATGAAGCTAGATCATATGCAAAGAGTTCAAGTAGGGTAAAAAAATTTGCAAACAAAAAAAAACCTAAATGCCTTGTTGAACTCATTATAGTACCCCCAAAAAATGCAAATTAAACTAGAAAATAACAAAATGCACAAACAAGTTGCTAGAATATAATGAAAACAAAAGCAAGCCTTTCTAAACTAAGCTAAAGACAAAACATGTCTTACACTTTCACTCACAAAAACCTTTTCCAATGTTAAACATTGAAATAGAAGAGCAATTATATAAAACCCAAAACGTATTTGGATCTTACTTTAATAAGAAAACATAAATTAGGTTCACATGAACCCTCAATTGGGGTTTACAACATGTTAGGGTACCTTCATAAAGACACTAAATTAGTGCTCCCATCACCTTAGAACCTTTTTAAAAAATTTACTACTTTACTTAATATACCTAATTAGCTACCAGTTAGGATACAATAAAAGGATAATTAATCAAATTTTTCATGACATTGTACAACATAGTGACACATATACATGCATTTGGTTTTTCAACCAAACAAGTGCAATCTAAATCCAAAATCATGTCCAACAAAAAAATCACCAACCTTTTGCATACTTGAAACAAATCCAAAGTTGTCATGTCTATATTCAATAAAATTCATCCTTGATACATAAATCTTTTCACTTCATTCTTTAAAAAAACATAACCAAACAGAACCCCAAAATATCCTTTCATCATTTATGAACACTACAAGATCAAATTAGTAAATAAACACAAATCTTACATATAGAATTTAACATCTTTGAATTTATTTGAATTAAATACAAATTTTTTTCATAAACTAAGAATATTTCAACCATGAAAATAAATCTCAAAGTCAATAAAGATACCTTATTTTAACCAATCCATTACCTTCATCATGTTAGCATTCACCTCACAAGTGCTAGAGTGAATCACTTGAACCTATATGTATTTAAAAACGACATATGAAAAACACATACCACATCCTTCATCCTTAATATATCACCTGAAATTAGTTACACTCATCACTCAAATTTCCAACCTTTGATAAACAGTCCTAATTCAAAGCAAAACCTGCAAATCCATACACACACACATATATAACCCTTAAAAATGAACCTCAAATTGAAAGAATGTTTTTTTTTGGCTCAAATCCAATTCTTGGTAACTTGGGACTGCAATGGGCCAATTCTAGTCTCTTTTTTCAAATTTTTTTTTCCAGAAATCTTGGTTTTGGTTCCACACACAAACAGAATTGATATCCATATGATTCCAATTCTTGAAAGGTGTTAGTTCCAGTTCCAATGATTAGACCCAAATTTGGGGGAAAGGGTTGAGGGAAGCAGATGTGAGTTTTTGGAATTTGGCATCCCCAAATTATTCCATATGGTTATTTTTAATGTTCTCAATTTGATCCCCAAGTTCCTGATAACAGTACACTTTATCATGTATATTTTGTCCAAAGTCCTCCTCTTGTAAACTATATAGGCAGCCCAGAAGAGAAGACTACATTATGTCTATTTTGTGAGTGCCAAATGTTTGCCCACTGCAGTTACATCACTATGCCATTTGGAGTGGTTCTGTTTAAAAAATCTCCCAAAGTGGGTTTTTTTGTGGGTTGTGGACCAGCTAATGAAAGAGGTGCATGACCAAAAGAAAAAAAAAGACATAACTTCCCCCGCCCCCCCTTATATCACTAGGCCATTTGGACTGCTTCTATTTTAAGAATCTCCCAAAGTGGGTTCTTTTGTTGGTGGTGGACTAGGTAATCAAAGATGCAGCCCTGCAAAACTTCATTTATAAACACACTGTAGATTTGGAAAATGTACAAAGGAATAGAAAATTAAAAAATAAAATTTATGGGACATCAAGTTAGCTCAAGCTAGACGTCAAAATCTCTCCAAGTTAAAAACTGATTGATTGTAATAGGTTAGCTCCATATAAAAAATCGATAATCTGTAATAGGAGGTCGTGGTGATGGGAGGTGTGTCCTGAAAGGGTGGAGGTTGGAAAATAGCTAGGCTTACAACTACCACCCAACTTAAGATGAAAAATGTTAGCATTCCTTGTGAAGAGATTCATGATCAAAAAAAAAATCATAGCTTCCCCCTCTAGGCTCCCACTAACCAATACTAACATAGCATAACCATATAAACATAACATGATCTTATAAAATCCATTTAAAAACAAAATGCACAAGTAACTTGCGAGAACCTGAACCTTGTACATGTTCTTGAATGCACTAACAGTTCAGCGTGCAATACTGTAGCCTTGAGTAAGTTTTTACATTGACAAAACGAATAATTATTTTTTTCCAAAATGGAAATTTGTTTTTAAAATTTGAAATTATAATTTTTTTCATCATCTAATATAATATTGTGATATGAGCAGTGAAATTATCCAGAGTGTAACATATGATAATTATCATCATTTTCAACATGTTAACTTCATATCTTCACAAAATTTCATTTCACTATTTTGAGGATTATTTAATGAAGAAACTGAGGTAGCTGTTAGTTCACTCAAGATAACTAAAAAAACAAATTCAAATCATTAAATCAAGCAATTTCATTGGTCCTAACAATTTTTCTTCCCAGCTACACTCAAGCCTATACAACACGCTCTAGACATTAGTACAATAGTATTATAATCCTTGTCTGTATACCAACTGTGTTAAAAAAACCTCACTCTTTTCTTCTAGGAGAAAGAATAGCTTGTTACAATTCTTGAAGTTTCTCTTATGTTCAAATCTTAAAATTTATTTATTTTTGAACCCTTGAAAAGAGTGAAGTTAAACCCATATTCTGAACTTACACCAATTACAATAATAAGGACCTTGCTTTCACCAAAGGAAAAACTGAAATTGTAATGGTCTTCCCTGGTAGAAACAAAGATAGGAACTCATTCGTTCAATGACAGAAAAAAAGTATGAGAGGAAAGCTGACTTGAAATTGGAAAGTTGGCCAAAGTAGTCAACTGAGCTACAGTTATGGTTGCCTACACATCCATCTACTCCAGGATTCTGGACGTAGATTACTGCAAGCCATGATTCGTGGACAAGATAAGGCAACACGCTGCAGTGTCTCAGCAATTGCACAAACCACTGTTCACACGTGAAGTAATGTAGAGTCCCAGGACCCAGTGTAGCTAAATAAGGATGCATGCTTATGTCCCAGTGCATTTTCTTCTCCATCCAGTTCTAAATAATCCCCTGATGCTGCTGTATTAACAAGCTGGGAGATTTTGTCAGCTCAGAAAGAGCTGATTAGGGTAGACCAGCCAGTGACGGAACACTTCAGCGCTCAAGGCAGACTGGATCCAAAGGGAGGGCTCCGTTGTTTCTGGTGTCCAAACAAAACTTGAACCCCTCCTCTTGGCACATCTGACACACTACAAACCATAAAAACAAAATCAGAAATGAGAAAGTTATAGCCCCCCAAAAGTGAAGGGTTCAAGAACTCAAAAAAGCAAACCACCGAACACTACAAAACTCGATTCCCAAACACCTCAAAAATTCCTTGTATGTTGCTCTGTTACTATTAAAGGTCAAAGTTGATTTGTAGAACTTCAGTTGATGCTCCTATAACATTTTGAATCATTTAAAATGAATAAAAAATAAGGAAGTTATGAGGTTTGAAAGTAGGAGAGGTCCAAAGCAAAGAAAAAAAAGGAAAAAACACATTTTGTAAGTTGAAAAGCTTATTTTTCTTCTTGTTATTTTTCATTACTCCTTTTCCTTTGCAATTCAAAGATGATTTCTAGAGCTTGAGGAGGTGCTCCCATAACATTTTAAATGACTCAAAATGACACACATATGACGAAGATATAAATAAGTGTTCAGTCATAAGCAAGTGATTGATGATGGGCCAGTGTACCCTACACACACTCTCTGCTTGTCTGCAATGTCCTCAAACTCTGTTTGCAGCTACCTTCATGCACAGCTCCTATATGTGTCGAAGACTCCACCAGAATTGTCATAGCTAGTTTTTTGGAAAGTCTGATTTTTGATGCACTTTTTCTTTCTTTGGGGAGGGTGCAGGACATATTGTGAAGGACTCAGTTCTGAAAAGCAGTGCACAATCTTCTTCTTTTTTAAATGTGAGAAATGGCTTGATTCTTAAATTTTAAAATTTTGAGAATTGAAATAGGCGATTATGAAAACAAAGTTAACAACTGCCCAACACTGAGATTAACCAGATAGATAGTACACAATATATGACCGCATTCAGACCCACAAAATTTACAATTAGGAAAAATAAAGCTAAGGTATAATATATTGTGGACCCGGGTGGGGGTAACACATGCGTGGCAATTGCAGAAAAAGAACAGTGATCAAAAAGCGCATAAATAAATACGCGTTGCCTGCTAGTGTCTCCACATTGTCTTCTTCTCCTCCTTCTCCATGTCCAAATTACAAGGAGTGATTTACATTGGTTCATGTCCCTACATACATATATGCAGATTACAAGGTCTAGAGTTTAGCTGGTAGGGTTGTTCTGCAGCAGGTTAGAAGAGCAGATGCAGCAGGAAGCACTGGCAATAATTTTCATCAGTTGAATCCGCTGAAGCTGCATTAGCAAGCTGGGAGATTTGTCTCAGAAGGACCTGACTGCACACGCTCTAATTGTCCACACCATCTTCAACTCTCTCTGCTGCTACTTTCCTGCACAGCACCTTATCTCAAAGACTCCATAGTCACCTCAAAGTGGTGTAATTTTTTATCAATTGGATTGATTTTCCATAGCTTTAAAAAAAAAGTTTGACTGTTGGGTTGGTTTTCAATACCCTTTGTTTTGAAAGTCTGATTGTTGATGTTCTTTCTTTTTCGTTTTTTTCTGGGTGCAGGACATACTGTGAACGACTAAGTTCTCAAGAGCAGTTCAAGCACTGATTTCTTGTCGAACTGAGAAGAGGTGACACAATGTTAACATTGCAAAGCATGATAGGTTCGAGCCACCATTGGTGCAATGGTGGAGGTGTCTGGTGATGTAATGGAGATTGCAAAACTCATGGTTTTATTGATTTGCATCACCCTGACTGCCTGTGGCCTTTACCAAAACAGATGTACGCCATCGGCCACTCAGTCACAGGCTTTTTCTTCTCGTAATTCTTCTGCACCCCCACCAACCAAGCCTATCAGTTAGGCCCACCCCCTCCCATCACCGTTCCCCCTCTTTGTCACTTAGTACAAGTCTTTAGTTGCTTTTGTGTTATGTTCATCGTAACAAACTGAGGTGAGAAGTTGAGGCAACATTCTTGATTAGTGGTTTTTTTTTTCTTGGGAATGTTTGCTATTTTGAAAAACATTTGTGAAAATTTGGGGAATATGGTTTTTCCCCCAAAAAAGTGCTTCTTGGTAGAAATCAGAAAATTGAATGAAAGTAAGTAAGTAATTTATGTTAAAAAGAAGCTGCTCTTGATTTGGCCATAATGAATGTGTTTGTTGTTTTACAAGAACTATTTTACATGAGAATTGGTGATTTATTTTTTCTGGCAAAGTTAGCAAGTTTTTGACCTGAAAAATCTGATTTCAACATATGCAAATGATTTTTACATTTGGTGAAATGGCTCAAATTCGCCAGAATATGACTTTTACTTCATACCCAATTGCCAGATTTTTGCAATAGGTTCCAGCAAGTAGCAAAAAATATAAAAGGACGCTTAAACGTTTTAACTTTCATATCTAGTTTATAGCCAAATTTGGCTAAATCTCCTTAGGAACAGATCACCACTTCACCTACATCATTTACTATTATTATTATTATTATTAAAATTTAAAACACTGGTCCAAATTGGAGCAGGGGTTATTTCACTAATGTTTTGGAACTTTTGTCTGCTGGCCTCTCTACCTAGCTGAAATAGTCTCAAGATAAATCCTTGTCCTGTGGAAATTTCTGTCCTTCTAGTGTAAGTTCAACTAAACTTGCTAATTTCTTGGAGAAATTTGCAAAAGAATTGATATCACAAATTTGTCATTTAAAAAAAATCCCTTAAACTAGGGGTCCATTCAGAAGAGATTTTTTTGGCATTTTTAAAGCCTCAATTAATAGTACTATTGTGGCCTTGCTTTGGGCCTCTTTCAATAACCATATCATGGAGGCTAAATAACTCTTTTCTGCTCGTTGAAATTGGATGAAGATCAGGGCTATTGAGAAAGGTACCCAATCAGTCTGCCCCACAATTTGTACAAGCAAATAGAGGAGGAAACAACATGTTGCTCACATATTTTAGGGTTTGGGTTTTTCTTGCAGGCACTCCAGGAGCAGTGGAAATTCTGAACTCCATTGAAGGGTGGAAAATGTCCTAACGAGTGTTGTCAGCTCAGATAATGATACTGTGGTCCTTGGCAACACAAATTCTAACATGGTGGTGATTGAGATGCCTTCCCTTGCACTTCCTGCCTGACCTCAACAAGAGCTCTGTTGTTGGTACAAGAATATGTGTGTTTGGAAGAAAATATATAGCCAGTACCCCAATGGCTTTCAGTCCTAACTACGTTGCAAATTGGCAAACCTTATGTTATTCTCTTTGTTGGCCTTGCCTTTGTAGGCAAGGATATTGTGTTTAGATTGATTATAGAGTATAGTAGCTTAAGGGATTTTGGCCCCTAGGTAATAGGTCTATTTTTATATGAGGGTTTTTGAAAGATGATATTTTGGCTTGTGTTGAAACTTGAGATTAATTATGGAATTATAATGTCTTGAAAGATTTTGGTTTCTTTTAGAGGATTTTTTGAAGATTATATTTTTGCATGGTGAAATATTTGAGTTTTCATAATCCTTTTTTTTGCCTTAAGATACTTTTTAATGTAAATGGCAAGGCCACAGTATGACACACCCTTTGTTTTGCTTGGAATTGTGTAATTTGTTGTGAGTGTGTCGTTGCCCTTAATTAATCCCACAACTTTGAATGGTTATGTTCAGGGTTTTATTTTTGGTTTTGTGAGGTAGGTGGGTTAGTGAACTTCCACAAGAAGTCTTAGCCAAATTCTTGCGACAAGTAGAAAGGAAATTAGAAAAAAATTAGGATTCTTGCTATGTGTTGGAGACACTCAACTTTGGTATTTTCAGCTATTTTTTTCTCAAAATATGGCAACTTTATAGGATTTTTTTCCCAAAAAGATCCTTTGCAGGACTTTGCAGGATTCGCAGTGCAATTTTATTTGTCACCAAGCGGTGAAATTTTGCCAAAAAGAAAAAAGAAAAATGGCGATATGTCCCATATAAAAGGGTGTTTTAAAACCTTATATTATTTTCTCCATTTTGTTTGGAATTGTGTGATTGGTTGCAAGTATGTTGTTTCCCTTAATCATCTCACAACTTTGGATGATTATAGAGTAATCCTTATAGTCATCCTCTCTTTGGGCCCTAGTTTGACGCAAAAAACCCTGATTCATCCCAAATTTGAGTGTCGCCCTAAGAGATCATAATTGGGTATCCTTTAATGAAACTGGGTATCATCAGTTCATAAGATTCCCAGGATATTAATCTGACTCTGACAAGATTGGATTTAATGAAGAATCTGAACAGCAGGTACGCCAAATCCCAAACTAGGGGTGAAACTCCTTTGAGGATCAATTTAGGTGAGAAAATTAGTTTGGGCCCCCTTTTTTCTCCTGTATAATGTTTTCATCCTGACTTTTGATTTCGCCCCCAGTTTGGTAAAAACTGGAGCCCAGTACCTCCAGTTTGCAGTGTTTTATGGATAACTTTATTATATTCATAACTTGTCCATAGTTTGGTCAAATTGGAAGGCTTTTTCCTTCATAGCATTTTTCTCAATATCAGTTTGACAGTTTATGAAATAGGAAAAAAATGAGAAATCAAAAAATGTATATCTCAAACCAAAGATTTCAAATTTTATGATAATAGCACCTTAGTTAACTGCTTCTCACTAGTTAATGATGGGAGGAATCAATATGATCCAGGGGCATGCAAATTTGGATGTCTTTGACAGTTGTGATTTACATCCTGTTCAGTGTGTGTGTGTTTTTTTCCTGACAGACTGTTCTGTTTTTTCAGAAAAAATTCTAGTGAAAATTCAATTAATTTTGCTAATGTCTTTGGAAATATTTGCCAAATATTTGATATCACTAAATTGAGAAAAAAAAAAAAACCCCCTCTTATCCTGCTGGCAAATGTAAGTCACAAGGTGTGCTGATGCAATTTTGGATATATACTTTTCTTTGATTTCAATAACATTTGGTGGAAAACCTTTCGTCCTACTTCAATTTTTACTTCTTTATTTAAAGTGGCGTGCTCAATCAATCAAATGTTATCGCCTCTCTTGGAAGGATTCATGGACAAGTCTGGCTTTAAGTCACATAGGCTACCTTATAGACAACAATTATTCAAAACATATTCAAAATACAATGGTGATTCAAATACATATTCAAATTTACATGGGACATAATCATCCAGAGTTGTGGGATCAATTGAGGGAAATAACAAACTCACAACCAATTACACAGTTCTAGACAAACTAGAGAAAACAACATAAGGTTTTCAAAACATCTTCAAATACCCTTTTACATGGGACATAATCATCCAAAGTTGTGGGATTAATTAAGGGCAACAACATACAACAAAATAGAGAAAATCACGTAAGGTTTTCAAAACATATTAAAACGCCCTTAACATGGGACATAATCATCCAAAGTTGTGTGAATAATGAACATATTCATAACCAATTACACAATTCCAAACAAAACAGAGAAAATAACATAAAGTTTGCCAACCAAATGCAACCAAGTGGCCATGAGTTCAACCTTTTGAAGGCTAGTGCTGCCTCCAATAAGGTGGGTTCTCCCTCTAAGCAATAATGGCCACACAACATGATTCCCCATTCTTCCCCCCACAAACTAAGAAGTCCCATAGGTTCCCCTAGTTCCCAAAACTTTGAACAACCTATTCACAAAAAGAATCAATTATTCTAGGATTTTGCTTCTATGAATCACACATCGAGCATGGCTAGATTGAACTAGCAACCACCAATGCACAAGTTCATAATGAGGCCGTTCAAGCTGTTTTGGGGATGAACCAAAAACATATCCTTTTCTCTTGCCCAGGGATTTTTCAACCCCAAAATTTTCCCCTCCTACTTATTTTCGCCCCCCTTCTTACTTACCTTCCCCCCTCCTACCTCCCTCACCTCATTTCCCGCTCACTGCATCTCCAAAGCTAAGGAGAGTTCCCAAGCTTGAGTAGCACATAGCTTCGAAGAGACGTGAAACACAAGGCTTGAATAAGGTGGAGAACTCAATGTTGAAGGAATGTGGAGAGGAGAAAGTAAGAGGAACGCTTCATCCCAAATGCAAAAGCGAGAGAAAAAAGGTAAACTCCTTCCCTTCTTTGCATTTTTTTTCTTCTCTATGGTTTTTTTTTTTCTTTGTGTTTTTTTTTTCTTTTTTTTTCACTTGAGAAGAAGAAGATGCTAAGAAGAAAGCGCTTGAAACAAAAGGGCAGAAATAGGAGGCCAGAAACTGGAGCCAAAAGTGAGAGGGTAGATTGAAATTTTAAAGGTAAGCTCCTTCCCTTCTCTACATTTTTTTCTTTGTTATGGTTTTTTTTCCTTTGTTTTTTAAAAAATTTCTTTCTCTTGAAAAGAAAAAGATGCCAAGAGAAAGTGTTTGAAACAAAAGGGCAGAAGCGGAAGGGCAAAAAGGGAGCCAAAAATGAAAGGGCAGAACAAGAACGTGAAAGAAAGCTCCCTCCCTTCTCTGCATTTTTTTTTTCCTCTATAGTTGTTTTTTCTTTTCTTCTACGTGAGAAGAAAAAGATGCCAGGAGAAAGTGTTTGAAACAGAAAGGCAAAAGTGGGAGCCAAAAGAGAGAGGGCAAAGTAGGAATTTGAAGGTGAACTCCTTCCTTTCTCTTAGTTTTTTTTTGTTGTTTTCTTATGTGTTTTGTTTTTTTTGTGTTTGAAAAGAAGAAGACGATGGCAATGTGCCATTGTCTTTTTTTGTGGTGTTGTTGCAATGGTATTTTATTACCATCGCCTTCTTTTTTGGTGGTGTTCAAGGGAAGAAAGCAATGGCAACTTGTTGTCGTTGCCTTTTATTTGTGTTAGAGAAAAAGAAAACAACAATAATGCATCGTTATATTCTTTTGTGGTCCTGTTGGAACAAAGAAGGCGGTGGCAACAAGTTGTTGTTAGCTTCTTTTTTACATCTAAGAAGAAGAAGAAAAAGACGGTGTGGAAACGTGCCATCGTCTTCTTCTATGGTGGTGTTCTAGTGAAGAAGGCGATGGTAGCTTGTTACCATTGCCTTTTTCTCTAATGGTGTTGAAGCAAAGAAAGCAACAATAGCTTGTTGTCATTGTTTTTTTCTTTGTGTTAGAAAAGAAAAAGAGGGCGACAATGTGTCGTTGTCTTCTTTTATGGTGTTGTCGTAACAAAGAAGACGACGACAACAAGTTGTCGTGGCCTTCTTTTCTATGTATGAGAAGGAGACAACAATGTGACAACACGCCATCATTTTATTTTATGGTGGTGTTCTAGTAAAGAAGGCAACAACAACTTATTGCCATCACCTTATTCTTTGGTGGTGTTAAGGTTTAATTTTGTGGTTTTTGGGTGTTTATAAAGTTTAAAACACAACAAAGGAAGAATTTGTTACAAATGCAGTTCAAGTTGAGATGCAATGCTACGATTTATACATTGTTCATCATGTAGCAAGGGTTACAAATGTAATAGCTTCTTATCAAGTTAAACACAAGATTGTAGATAATGATATGGTTTAAGGTTTCCACTTTATATAGTTAATTAGGTTCTTTAAGCCCTTTCATTTTTTGAACTACCCAATTTTTGAGTTTTGGTCCTTTGATATATTATAGAGAACCTTTTTTTTCATTATGTTCTTTAACATTTTTTGATCCACCCATATTTGTACATCTTTTATCAATATTATATTTTCCTCCAGTCACATTTGTTTGATGGGTATATGGTTAATTACATATGTCTTTTTTTTCATAATCTTTTTACTATTTTAAATGTAAGAATCAAAATTTAAGTAAGCCCATATGAATAGGTAACATTAATTTGTCTAAGGTTTACAAAGATTAAAATGAACATTGTGCGATACCTACATCCTTTTTATTATAATTTCCATAAGGTTATTTCAAATATGCAATACCCACACATAGGTTTCATAAATAGTTATTGATTTTCTTACATTCATAGCAATACCCACATATAGGTTTCGTAAATAGTTGCTAGTTTTTTTTACATCCATTGTAATAATTGCATATAGGTTTAGTAATTGATTTTTTTAACATCCATTATAATACTTGCATATAGGTCCATAAATAGTTGATTTTTAACATTTTTTGCAATACTTGCATATAAGTTTCCATTATAATATTTATGGGACTCGTATGACAAAATAATTTAGTTTAAATATCAACAAATAATGTCATAATTAAGGAATTATTTTTAAAAATTTAAATAATGCGAATGATTGATTTTCATATTTGAATGATCATTTTTTAAAAATTAATTAACTGATTATTTGGTTGAACCTTACTTATTCAAATAATTAAAATTTAAATCTAAAAATCAAATCAATAACTTGATATTTAATTTATTATCTTGATTAATTTTTTATGTTGATAAGTTATTCAAATCATTATTTTAAATAATTATTCATGATAATTAATTGTCATAAAATTAATTAAAATAAATAAATAAACATATTTCAAGTACCCAAACCATTTATTTTGAAGTGGCTTTACATGTGAGTATTGCATTTATGGTTGATTTTTCACCTAAGGTTGTATAAATCACCTATGGATTATTTCGAATGAACTTGCATGCAAGTATCGCATATAGGCTTTGGTTTTCATTGAAAGGTCACGCAAACTACATACTAGTTATTTTAAAATGACCTTACATGTGGGTATTGCATTTAGGGTTGGGTTTACACTTAAAGTTACTTAAATCACCTGTGGGTTATATTGAAAAGAACTTGAAAATGGGTATTACATTTAGGGCTAGGTATTCATATAATTTTGCAATATCCTCACACATACTCATTTTCACCAAGTATAAATTTAGTTTTAATTTTTTGAATAATTAAATAAAATTTGTAACAAAACACAAAAAAAAATTTAAAAAATAAAAAAATTATCATTTGGTAATATTTCCAAGTTAAGTTCTTTCACTTTCTTTAAAAAAATATAAAATGACATTACATTGCTTTACATATGTTTAAACCCTAAAAATTTTGCCCAAAATGCACCTTAGATTTATTTTAATTATTATAGACTTGTAAAAAAAATGTTAATTAATCAATATGTTCCGAACTTTAAACCTAAACCATAATTCTAACATTAAGTAGTAAATTTTACATTAAACCCTAACCTCCTATATCATCAATGTGACCAATTTTGCATTATGTTCATTTTTACATTTGTTAAATCATACTATATTGTGAATGAATAATTTGAAAACATGACTTTCATGATGTATTGGTGGGGAATCAAATATTTAAAAAATAATTTTACGTTTCATGGTTAATGAATTATCACAATATGATACATGTATTACATTTAAATAAAAGTGGGTTAGGAAATATTGAACTTTAACAACTATGGAACAAATGGAAACAAAAGAGATTGATAATTATGTTATAAATCTAAACAAGTGATAAGATCAAAAACCAATACAATGAGCAAAATTTAAAGTATAAACCTTAAACCTTGATATATATGAACCAAATTCCTAAACATTAAATCATAAGGCATAACCTTAAAAATCCAAATGATATTTTACCATAAGCCCTATTACAACCTTAATTATGCAAATTTTAACAAAAAAAAGTCTTAGTGATATATGCCCTAAACCCAAAAAATTGTACAAAATGTACAAATTATATATTGCAAAATATTTTTTTAAAAAAAAACATAGGAAAAACATTTTAAACCAAAATTTTAAACTTTTAAACTACAAATATTTATTGACTAAAAAAAAACTTTAATCTTAAAAAACAATCAAATAAATTTTGTAAAAAATCAAAATCAAAACACTCCCCCCCCCCCACCAAGATTTAACCTAATTTAGGTTATTGCTATAGATTTGTGAAAAACTTGTTAATTAATGTATGTGTCCCAACCTTAAACTTAAACCATAATCCAATAGTACATACTTATAATAATTACATGAAAAGATGTATTATAATGTTCATTCCATAAATAAATTAGATAAATAAAATTTAGTAAAATATGCATTAACTAAACCAAAATGGTTACAATTATGACATTGTTTCCACTATAAATTGTTTGTAATACTTACATATGGGGACCTATGTTCATCATCCATGAACTAGGGTGAACCTTAATAAATTGATAGGTAGGATTGAGGGGTTAGGGGTGGAAAAAGTGAATAGGTAATTAGTTAGGTATTTGACCATGTAAAAAACATAAGTAGGTAGTTGAACATAGTGATAGGTAAGAAGGTGGGTTCATAGGTAGGTAAGTAGGTATATAGATAGGTAGTTGCGTTAGTAGGCAAGTTAGTAAGTAGAAAGGAAGTTCAAGGAGCAAAATAAATAGGTTACTAAAATAGGTAAGTTTGTAAGTAAGCAAGTTAGTAGGTAAAAAGAAAGTTACACTCGCAAGGTAACTAGGTAGATAAGCAAGTTAATACGTAAGAAACAAGTTATGTTATCAAGGTGATTAAGTTTGTAAATTATTTATGTTAATAGGATGGTTGTGTATATAGGGTTG
>Ga0209611_10008314_pt1 | contig 16277 bp, 4 predicted proteins | sample S1TSphgellanicum_3_FD_187693 | JGI IMG/M metagenome (GOLD analysis project Ga0209611, IMG submission 187693) | Host-associated microbial communities from peat moss isolated from Minnesota, USA - S1T2_Fc - Sphagnum magellanicum MG (SPAdes) (version 2) | ecosystem: Host-associated > Plants > Peat...
TCTTTGCAAATTGATTATGTTGTTGCAATTTTTAGGATTTGGTTGAAGCATTTTGTTTGCAAATTAAGTGTTTTATTGTGAACTATTGCATTATATGTTGGTGGGTGTTTAGGTAACTTATCTATTGGAAAGTCAAGGAACAAGAAAAAAATAAAGGAGTTGGCATTTTGTCGAGAAGAGGATCAAGAAAATAACTTTTGAAACGCCATTTCTCTTTCCCTCTCCCTCCTTCTCTCTTTATGCCATTCTTTTTCTCTACATCAATTTTGAGGAGGAGCAATTCCAATACTCAAGTTATTATTGAAAATCAAGCAATGATAAATATGTGAAGATGATTGTGATGTTGTTAGTAAAATATTTTCATATTCATTGCTAATTTTCTTAAAACAATTTCATTGTTAAGTATGTGAAATCATCCATCATTTCAAAGTTATTAACTAAATAAGTAACTAGATTTTTTTAAGTGCAACTTGAATTTAAAATATTGCATTTTTTCCTCCTTGGAAGTTGGTGAATTGAACAACATAAAAAACATTTGTTTGTCATTGTGAAATTTCCATTGTGAATAGGCATTTGGATAATCTATGTTCTATGCACATTGCAACCAATTGCCCAAATTCAATTCACATTGTGCACATAGTAGCCAACCCAAGTTCAAGTCCATATTGTGCACATGGCAACCAATTTGAGTTCAAGTTTACACCCATGATAGAAAAAGGTAAAAAAAGGGCTTTGATACAATATCACAAGTAAAGTTCAATTTTGTTATGTTTGTTTTAAGTGCATTTGCATGTTTATTGATAGGAAATCTGAACTTATTGATCAATATTACATTTTTCACAACTTGAATCAATTCATGTTATTGGAACTAATGGTTAAGTAAAAGGTAGCAACAAGTTGTGTGATTTCTTATAACAATCAAATCAAAGTATTTTTTTGCTATTCAAAACAAAGAAAATTCTGAAATAATAAATTTATTGGAAGATTTTCTTTGTTCCCCACCTATACATTATTTACAACTTGTGAACTTGGTTATTTGCTACATGTTCACAAATGCATTGACAATTTTGAAAGTTTGTTATTTCCTTATATTAACATTTTTCTTGTTTTAGGTTTTTATTGTATCAATGTAACTAGATCTATGTATTAGAAAATTGATACATTAGGCATCCATTATATTGATGTGGAAAAGCTTTGTATGTTCAATGTGTGACATACATTTTCATTATTTTCATTGTGTGAACTTATTTTAAATTCATTCTACTTTTAAACCTTTTGGTACACTTGCAAAGCTTATAAAACATATTTTGTTATACTAGGTCTAATGTGCAATTGCTTGCACATATTTCCTTTAAATTTTAAACCTTTTATTTAGTTTCAAAATTCAAAAAATGTTCCTTAGTAATGGTGAAGTTAGTAATGTTATACCTTAGAATGTAAAAATGTAAAGAAATCAAATGAAACAAAACAATTCAAGAAAAATAATGAAAATAACTTTGACACTTGAGTAAACATTCATAAACCACGTCATGTTTTCATGGCTTTCGATTTTTGTTTGCTCACTAACTGCTTTTATGTGGTTTTATGCCACTAACCACACGTTTCCTTCTTTTGAGCTAAGAAGTAAACAAATATATATATATATATATATATATATATATGCAAGAGCATTCTGTGGTTATGGTTATGAAATTTTGTGGGTTTAGATCAAATGAGAACATAACAATATAATACAAAAATTATAGTTTTGGTACATTCAAAAGACATTTGATCATTTAGTACAACTCCAAAATTAACCATTCATTATTCACAACATTTGATACTAAATCTATGAACCATTTTTTCTTTCAAATTATCTAGTTTGTGAATTCTTTTCCAAAATTCCTTATGGTTTCCACATACATTGAAAAGTTCAATTTTGGTTGTCAACGTTAAAATGTCAATGTATTGGTGTTGTATTGTATTAGTATTTGAAATAAAACATATGAACAATACATTATGTAATACATTTGATGGATTTAAAATATGATATTCAATTATTATTTTTTAGTATTTTAATGTATCAATTTAAATAATGTAATATGTTGCACATCAAATTATAGTGTATCATCATAAGTGCAACATTTCAACTTTACAAACTTACTCTTGTATTGAATTTCTAGGTGTAGATCTTGAATGAATGTTAGAATGGCACATTTGATCCTTAGATTATCAAAAAAAAAAAAATTCAAAAGCTCATTAAGGAACATGAAATGAAGGATAAACAAAATTGTGACTATTTGTAAGGGGCGATTTAGTGGTGAATGTGCCCAATTCAGAATGTATGTAACTATCCTTCCCAATACACTTGAGTTGCTTACAAATTAAACTTTGGTTTGTGTGAACTTGAATATTGTTAATTGAGTTTGGCAATTATTGTTTAACTCGCCTTTCCTATCTAATAATGACATGTATTAATGGACATGTGGGATTCTATTTTCCATCCATTATTATATTGAATTTTTTTATGAAATCATTAATGAAATTTCTAATAGTCAAAGTGATACACTGAGGCACAACTCCTAGAACTAACTAGTTCAAAATTATAATGTATAATGGCATATTTATTGTATAATACATTTCTTAAATTAGCAAATCATTTAAGTAAATCATGGACTTGTGGTATTTTCATATGCAATTCTCTACATCATACATTTCAAAATGTCATATATTAAAAGTATCATGATAAAATACTTATGTTTTGGATGTATACATCAATATATCAGTGTATTGATGCATTTATGTATTAATGCATTAATACATCAGTGCATGAATGTATCAAAGGATCTTTGGGCAATACCCATTGTTTAATTAATCATTCACACATTTAATTGTGGGAAATTGAAATGATTGTGCATGGAATATTTTCGATTTTTTGCCTAAAAGGAGGTTTTTTAAAAAAAAATGGTGATTAGGATTGATTTTTGAAACAAGAATCCATTCTAATGAATTTTTTTGAATGATACAATGATTACATATCAAATTGATGTTTTGTTCAACAATTTCAAATTAAAAAAATGCAAGTGACAAATAGCAATTAGTTATAATAAAAAAGTGATGGGAAACATAGACTACCTATCAAGTTTTCATATTTAATCACTATTTATCAAGTGTGGAATAATGATAATACACTGAATCATCAAATGTATTGTTCACATCATGTGCCATTAACATATTATTGTTTTTTCATTAAATAAAAAACCATTGTACCTTACATGTAAACTTTGAAACATGAGAACCATTTGCCCATGTATTTTGAAAAAACATTTGCTTTATTATGTTTAAACACATGTGCATGTCAACTCTCAAATTTTTTTTAAGGTATTAAGAAATCTTTAGTGTATCAACAAATTTTTAATGTAGCAAAAACACACGGCAAGTAACAAGTGGCTATAATAAACAAATGGTGGGATTTTTAAACTAAATGTTAATTGCCATATATTTGTCCTGTGCAGAAAAATGGTGATACATGGATAGTATTGCTCACACAAGGTGAATATTTTATTTGTATTTTATGATACTTTAATGATTACCCTATAATAGCCATAGACTCGAAAACATAACAACTTTTTGTCCATGTATTTTTTAAAAAGATTTTCACCCTTGCTATGTTTAGACATGTGCATAACAATTGTCAATTGAAAAAATCCTCAATGTATCAAAAAATTATTAATGTGTGAAAAAATATTTAATGTATTGAAAAACACTTAACAAATAACAATATTGGTTATGGTTGAAAATTGGTGGGGAACATAGACTATATGTCAATTTTTGATATGCAGCCATCCATTTGTTATGTGTGGAAAACAATGGTGATATATGGAATGTAGTGTTCACAAATGTGTGAATAGTGTATTGTTATTTTATGATACATTAACAATTGTCTAATAATAACCATAGACATAAAAACATGGCAACCTTTTGTCCATGGATTTTGAAAAATAAAATTCCACCTTTGCTATGTTTAAGCATGTATGAAAACTTTCAATTGAATTTTTTTCAATGTATCAACAAATCCTTAATGTATTAAAAAAAACACATGACAAATGGCACTTGGCTATAATTGAAAAGTGACAAGAAATGTAAATTAGGTGTCGATTTTTTATATGTAACCATTAATTTGTCATGTGTGAAAAAATAGTCATAGATGGAATGCATTGGCCACACAACATTTGAATAGTGTATTATTATTTTTTGATACATTAACAACTATCTTACAATAACCATAGACATAGTAACATGGTAGCCCCTTATCCATGTATTTTGAAAAAACTTTCTCACCCTTGCTATGCCTAGACATGCATGGTAGCTTTTAATTGAAAAAATTCTTAATGTATCAACTAATCCTTAATGTATCAAAAAAACACGTGGTATCTAACAATTTGAGCCTTACAATTGAAAAGTGGTGAGAAATGTATGCTAGGTGTCAATTTCAAAAATACCAATATACCACTCATCGATGAGTAGTGTATTGAATTTTTTGATACATTAGTAGCTACCCTACAGCATACTAGTGGCAACCTCTTGTGCATATGATTTTGAAAAAATTATCTCCCATATTTATAAAATATATATGTATCATGGGATTCATGATGATAACATAACATAATGCATGATGCATTGATACAATGTGATTTCAACACACTACAAAATAAAACAAAAATTATCATTGCTACCAACAATAGTTATTATTAGATGAAAAATATTTTTACTAACAATTACACTGTTTTTACTCATGTGCACATATTTTCGACTTGGGGCAAGATGGCCTTGACTTAAAAAAAATACTAATGTAGGCACCTGGTAGGCACCTGTCATCAAAACCTGGCGATCGTTTTATGCCGGGGTCCTGGTAGACCGGTTCCCACCTTACTGAACACTGCTCGCTGGAACACACTACACTGTAACAGGCTCATTGAATTCACAGGTACTGGGCCTGTTCCATGAAGGGCAAAGTAGTGTATCAAACAATCCAGCAGGTTTTTCAGGCCCTCTTAGAAGGCAGAATTGGCCTGGGCAATTGGCTACCAGGGCCAATTCCACCCATTCCTACCTACTACTTTAGTTTATGACTTACCTGTCCTACTTTACAACCCACCAACTGATCTTTGTTTATGGAACATACCTGGAGGGACTGCACTCTCTGAGACCATCTCCAGCTGTGTTCACTATGTGAACCTGCAAAAATATTTCTCACATCCAAGTTTAGTTATTAATTTTTTTCCAACCCTGCCCTCAAAACTAGTCCACTGGGACTGCAAATAGGTGGGAGACTACAATAGCAACCCACCTGGACCAATCAAACTATCTAGCAATCAACAGCTTTGTAACTATCTACAAGGGTCTGTAGTGCCTTTTACCAGCCTCAGCATCATGTGCAAAAATGCAGGGCAAAAACCGTTTTGCTGAGCCAACCAAACTGGCATGGTTCCACTTTTCTTTATCCAATTGTATTTTGCAGGGCCATAGTGAGCACCAGTGGAGTTGCACTAACTAGGCAATGTTTAAACTGGCCCATCTTTTGAACCCGGATAAAAGTGATAAGTAAATCGGTAACCTGTTCAAAACAAAAGGCCTTAAGGGCCTTTGAAATTCTAGCTTTACCCAAAGTCAATTTGAAAAAGGCAAGAAAATCACTCAGAGTTTCAGCCCCCTTTTGTTGGATCTGGGATAAACATAAACTGTCTAAAAAGCCTTGCTCTGATCATCACCTCCAATCCAAAGTCCACAATGGCTGAGTACTTTACATGATCTAACCTTCAAACTTTTTAAAAATCCGTTGCCATTGTCACACCTCTCCAATAATTTGCGTAAAAACCCAAGTCAATAGGTCCGGATCCTACTACTGGTCTGCTAAATCTGCCCAGAGATTATTAGCTTCAGAGTTGCTGTGTTCCCTAGTGCCTGGACTCTCTGCTGCACTCACCAAACTCGGCTGCTGTAAACCCATCAGAAATGATTGAACACCGTAAATGTTTTAATGGAGATATTAGCTTCAAGCCCGGATGTGTACAGTAGTCATGCTTTAGTTACAAACCCAGAGCTCTATGTCAGTTCAGAGCTGCAGAACACTCAATTCCTTTTATTCCTTTGCCACTTATGGTCTGTCATTTGACCTAGGAAAAGTGAGGGACTACTACTAGGTATTGTAGCTATGACCTAAAGGGATTCTACTTGGCATGGGATTTTATTACCATAGTACCTTTGGCAGTTTCAACACTAATTATGTTATTTTCAGGAATGTTGAAACTTTCAGAATTTTTTTTCTTTTTTAAGAAAAAACTTTTGTGAAGGAAAATTATTGAATCTTTGGGAATATTTTATTTGTTGAAATGAAAGTTTCAAAATTAATCAATTATTTGAGGGAAGTTGCCAAGATACTACAGTAGTATATTGAGAAGAACTGTGACAAGCGTTACTGCAGCACTAAAAGGGGGTGAAAAAAAATTCTGCATGTATTCCAACTTTTTTTTTGGCGAATTTTTGTCAAAAAAACGAGATTAAAAACTAAAAATTTGAAAATGAAGTGATTTTGGAGGATTTGGCTCGCCTGTAGTGAGAAAAAAAGGATTAAAAAATGCCAGATTTCTATATTTGGTTTTCAGCATGTAGGTAAAAAAATATGGAATGATGATTACATATTTATATTTCATATCTGATTTCACTAAATCATCCTAGGGCTGGTCATCACTTTTTCTACATCTTCCTACAGATGAAAAATTCCTAAGAAAAAAAATGGTGTATTTGTTTGACAATTCTAGGCTTCAGCAGCCTATTTTGGCTGGCTATAAATAGCCAAAAAGCCATATTAAAAGATTAAAGTGATGAAATTAATTGCTTTCTGACAATTTCAATAGCTCAACCAAACGTGTGAGAAAATTTGCCAGATTTCTATACACAGTTAAAGTATGTACCCAAAAATATTAATGAAATATTTTGAAAATATTTTGAAACTTTATTTTCATATTTAGCTTGTAGCCCAAATTGGCTTAACCTTCCTGTGGATGGTCCCAATTTGGCTACATCACAAAAAATTGACCAAAAACACACTGGGCTCCAGTTACAGGTTGTTTAGCAATGAGTGATTGCAGTTCTGATGAAAATATGGAGCCTTGGAGGACTTGTATGAGGAATTATTGTGGTGTCTGAAGCCTAATGATCATGTCTTAATTTGAATCTGTGTCATCTAAAACACCACAATAGAGTGAAGATGAGAAGTTGTCAGTTAGATAAAACAATTTTCAAAGATTTGTCAGAGGTTACCGATGCAAGCCCCAAGACTAGATCATTTTTATACCCTGCTACTTTGAATACATACACCACGGTTGAGTCTGTAAATACTAAATACTAAATAAATACATATCCCATGTGCCTGGTCAAGTTTTACCGCCACCCTTTTTTTACCCTCCTTGGCTAGTGAATGTTTTCATACTGTTTTTGTAACCTTTTTACCTGGCTAGTATGTATACTGATTGAGGTTTACCTTTATACCCAAGGTAATTGTTGTGAGGTGAGTAAAAAGAAGGTATATGCCAAATCATCCTATAGCATTCATTTCTTCCCACTTTTTGCATTGTATGTGTTTATGATGGATTTGTTGAAGAGATTAACCAGTAAATATTTTGACATTTTGACATTTTATTTTTGTTCAAGTTTGCTTTCAACATGACTCTTATCTAAACGCTTGGAACTCCTCCAGATTCTACTACCAGTTACTAATATAAGAATGCATTGTTAGAGGTGTTGAATGGTTTCATTCAAGCTTCTTCTTGTTATTTTTTGCAGAATTTTATTGTTTGCAAATTGTTTTTCTCCACTTGCTGCTGTGCCATACTTGTACTCAATATTTTGACTTACATTACTCCTTACCCTACAGTATCCATGTATACCTCGAGGCTAAATATGAGTTAAATGATAAATTGTTTACACATACTTTTCACCTTGTGAACAAGATAAATGTTGGTCATGCCTTCTTGCTCTTACCTGGAATGGGAATTCTATAAATCCTGTATATTTTTCTCCTTACATAGATTGGGAAAAGAGAAAAAAGTTGAACCCATTTGAGATGTTTCTTGAAATCTTATGTTCACCCTACAAACTAACATATTAAGATTGATATACACATTAAACACTTGTATATGCTAGAATCTAACTAGGGTTTTATAAATGTGTGTATGTTTTATATTATTCAATTCAAATGGAAAATGCACGAAATGTCTTTTATTCGAAATCGTGAATCAATATACCACCTAGATGATTAAAAGAATGATGTACCCTTCACCTTGTCAAGTGGTATTGGTGGTAATTTTTAATTGTTTTGGAATGGGATTTTAGGTATTTATGGCACATTTCATAGTTCTTCACAACTTGGTCATGGTAGCAAAAGCTTTGAAAAGAGTAACGCAAGTTGACACATTTTAGAGACAACTTTCAAACACCTCATTTGCACAAAACATTCAAAGAATGTGTATTAGGCAATTCGCACCCAAACTAGTTTCAAGATTATGATTTTTTTCAACTTCATGTATACATATTATTTTGTTTGTTGGAAATGCAAACTATGAAAAAAAAGAGAATTTTATAATTGGGCTTGCAATTATTTTTTCTAGTTGAAAAGACCACTCACAATTTGTCATATTTGTTTAATGCAAAGTTGCATTGGACAAGTTGCATCAATTGTAATAGACATGATGTGGCATATACAACATGCACATGGACATATATGGTCACAAAACACATGCACTAGAAGAAATATAGGTTTTGTAATCACTTTGTTTTCAACTATATGCAACTAAATGTTGTTTGCAATTAGCTTTAATCACTTTTGGAACTATTTGTTATCTTTGACCACACTTGTGATTATGCCACAACTAGTTTGTGATTATTACTTTTTCATCTTTCAAAGAAGAAAACTTTTTATTTGTTCTTCATCCAAGAAGGGCCATACATGTCCCATTAATTGCAAATGTGACCAAAATTAATTGCAACCCTATGGGTATATTAGGCTCCATTATAAATATTATTTGAAATATTAAGGGCATACTAAGATGTACAAATATATAATGTGGATATGTATAATGGGTGTATTGAAATCTTATGTAGCTTGTATTTAGATCATATTAAAATATAGCTATCATACATAAAAGGTATATATGCATATTTTGAATATATTCAAATTGTATTTTACATACATATGGAACATATTAAGGCCATCTTATAGGTGTATCCAAAATTTATTACACCTACTAAATTTATTATAGTCCATAGTAACTATATCAAAAGAAATAATAACGATGATAATGATAATGTATTAATTCTAAATAGTATTAATTATAATATTAGTATAGTTATTAGGTAACTTAAATTAGTATAGAATAAGTAGTAGGAAGTAATTGTAAATAGGTTGTGATTAAGTTAGTCACATTTGTAATTAAAATGTTTAACCCATTTTTTTGTCTTTCATTTTTCTAGTGTGGAATATATAACTAAGTGCATTAATTGTGTTATTCAATGGATGAGCCAATAAAAGAAGTTCAATTTAACAATTAAACCCAAAATAAAATAGAATTGGGCAAACTTATCCTTGGGTGGTACCACTAGAAATGTTTCACCCCAAATTTATGAGACCCGTCCGACTTTAGGACAACATAGGACTCACATTAAAAAAAGCTTTTCATTCCAAATACACTCCTTATAAATCCGTACAAGATTCTTTAAAATGATTCAAATGAACATGGGTGTTATTTTAAAAAATATTAGTATTCTAATGTTTGAATAATACATGTTCAATCACGTACAAACCTTCCCAAATCTATGTGAAAATCGGTATTTAATGTAATTGATGTCAATTTTTGATTTGGAAGTCTTAAAAAAAATACCCATAAAGTCCAAAGGAATAATGTCCCATCTAAAACTTTCAAAAACATATGATTTTGGGACAAAACATTTGAAAAAAAAACAAAAATTGCAACTCATATGGACTTATGAATATATGGTCAAATTTTAACCATTCAAAAGTCCCGAACTATTAAATACATTGCTAGGTTTAGGGAGTAGGTAGGTAAGTAAATGTTTTAATTTCATATTATGTTTAGCCTTTAAAGGTCAAGCCTTTATTGGTTCATCCCAAATGGCATTTTCTTTTTAATGTTATTCATGTGATTTCAATGTTTGAAATGCACCTATTTAAATAGTCTATAAGATTGAAATGGAAGACAAATTTTATAGTTGCAACCTAGTCACAAGCTAATTTGCAACTAGAAAAATTTATCCCATATCTTCTTCTTTTTTTCAAATGTCACAAACTATATAAGTAAATGTGCACAATAAATTTTTCAATTTCAAATTAAAATAAAATCCTTTTAAAAAACAACCTACCTAGCTAGGTTTTACCTCCTATCTACCTATCTACTTAAATACATGTGTACCCACTTAATTATCTATTGGCTTATCTTCCTAACCTACCAACTTAATTAACATATATATATAATTATCCTAATTAACTTAAAGTATTGTTTACCAATTACTACCTAATTTAACCTTCTACCTATAATTTACTACATGTTAATTAATCTAGCCTATTAATTAAAATAGCCTATGTCACACATAGGTTAGGCCCAAATGGAATCATTAAAAAAAATTATGTTTTTTACAATCAAGAAATATATGATTACAAGTCCTAAATGACTATATATATGATTTTAATCATAAACTATTACTTTGAATCCAATGTGTAAGAAGTCATAGTCATATATTAGTGGGGCATGTGACTAATATGATGAGGTGGTAGCAAGATGGGGGATAGTTCTCATCACTTTTATTTCATCTATATGGCATTCATGACTGATGACAAAATGAAATGGATGTTCAATTGTCATTACAATGATTAAAAAATAACTACAATTCATTTAATATGAACATAAACAACCTTAGCCCCACCTATTTATGTATCTACTTATTTACCTACCCACCCACCCATCTATCAACCTACATACATACGTACCCACCAAACCACCTACTTACCACCTACCTATCACCTACGTACCTACCTATTTACCTGCCCAACAATCCATCTATCAACCTACCTACTTACTTACTCACCAAACCACCTATTTACCACCTACCTATCACCTACGTACCTACCCACCCACCCACCCACCCACCTACCTATTTACTCACCACCTAAATGCCAACCCACTCACCCACCTATTTCATCAACCTACCTACTTATCTACCTACTTTTTATTTATTATCTTCTTTAACCTACCTACCTCCTACCTATCATCCTATAACTTGCTACCTACCTCATAGTCTTGTAATAATATGAAATAAACATGTGAAATTAAAGACTTGACCAAAATTGGACTCCTTCTAATGCTATAATCCATTGGTAAGGACTTGGTTTATCATTGTGAAGGTGAAGGGTTCAATTTTTAATACTTACAACCTATGTGCATTCTTAAAGGGCTAAGGTAAGTAGGTTAGATTAAGGTTGTTAGGTAGGTAGGTTACATAGGTTAACCTAAATCATTAAGTAGGTTAAGTTACTACCTACTTACCTGCCTTTTTTGACCTACTTAGACCTATTACCTACGTAGATATTAAAAAATGTTTTTAATAGTAATCTTAAAAAATGATTTTAATCAAGGTATAAATTCAAATAATCAAATGGTCCAGTGTTTGCTAATCATATTGTAGTCATTCATTATATGACATCATAACATTATATATGGTTTATCCTTTATGACTTGTCCTTAATTATTATAGGATGAAAAGTGCCATGTTGAACATTTCATGACTATTTTTCCTTTGCTACTCATATATTACAACTAAAGGTTTTTAGTCATATAATGTCAAATATGATTACAAAATTAGTCATATATGAAATCATAGATTTAATAATTTCTTTTAGTGAATTTATGCTTAAACCGAAGCTAAATATTAGCAAAACTTTTTTAATTTAAAATTTGGCCAAAAGTTAGTTAAACATTAGTTAAATTAAAACTTGGTTAAACATTATATATATTAAAATTTAGAATTTTTTGGGAAAACCTTGGCAAAATTAAAATTTTAGTTAAAATTTGAAAAAATCTTAGTTAAACCTTAGTTAAACATTGGTTGAACTTAAATTTGGTTAAACATTGAATAAACCTTGATTAATTAAAATTTTGCTAAACATTGATTAAACCTTGACCAAATTAAAATTTGGCGAAGCCATTGTTAAACATTGACTAAATTAAAATTTGGTTAACCCATTGCTAAACATTGGCTAAACCTTAATTAAACTAAAATTTGGTTAAACATTAGTTACACAAAACTTTGGCTAAACATTGGTTAAACATTGGTTACACTAAAATTTGGCTAAAACGCACAAAATCAGTGACTACAATTTGATTACTTGCCTTTTTTAGTCTCCTTTGGTCACCAACTATCCAATAGCCCATTGGCAACCAAAAAAATTCAATCACCATCTGACGACATTCTAATTGCCATGTGTGCTTGTTGCATGGGAACGCCATCAAATGGCAACCAAATTTTTTTGGTTGCCAAATTTTCTAGGTGCCCTTAGTTTTTGGGGTACCCCTAATTTTCAACCATTGCGTGGAACCTAAGGTGAGTTTAGGTCATCAAATCCTTGGAGAAAGGTGACCTTTTTTGCATTTTGCAAAAAAATTGGAACATTTTACACCCTTACTTTTTAAAAACTCTAATTGTTGTTAACAAATAGTGATTGGAAAATCTTTGGGTTTTTGGATATCCAACATTCCAACAAAGTTGTCAAACGGACAATCATCGAGAAGATAATATAACAAAAACCCCCCAAACCCATTATCCCACACATCATCTAACAATTATCTTTATAGACCTTTGAACAGCCCACCTTCAACCATGCACAAATGAAGGGCTATAAAAAATTATAATGAGGAAAACACTTCATCAACAAAATCTCGAAAGTGTTAAAGGCTTGAAGACAATGACCCTAAACGAATCACCACATGATGGTTACAAGAAAATTTCATGAGATTTTTCATGGAGCACATGACAATGGCATACCTTAATGGTGTTGTTGTGAGCAAGCAAGGAATTGGCTTGGATAAATACAAACAAGTAATTATGGAAAATAAGTTTTTAGTGAAACTAAACGGTTATCGCAATACACCAAACTTTGGAATTTTGAAAGGTTTTCAGAGTGGTTTGAACACAAATTTTCAAATGTAGCCACAAACTTGTTGCAATGGTGTGATATCCTTTATTTCCAAAAGGACAAGGCACATTGGACCATGGAGGTGATAAAATTGTGGGAGAAAATTTCATGTTGGGCCAAATTTTTGAAAAAAGGGGCAAGATTAGCACCATGGATGGAAAAAGGCACTAAAAACCTTCTAACCCAAATTGGAAATCATGGTGTGTTATGGATTCCAAGCATAGCAAATGTGCTCCCATTGTTGGGTGGAGACAATAAGGGTGGTTATGGTGTGATGCATAAAGTGCAAATTGAAATATTCAATTGCATCCCAAGCACAATTGAATTAACAAGGAAGACACCTAAGATGGATGATAAGTGAAAAGCACATAAACAACGATTAATGGAAGTTTTGGCATCCCCATGCAAACATCCAAATGTCATCAAATTCCTTGCCATCCACACAAAAACCATGGAGGCTTACACATTGTGATGGAATGGGGGAACTTTTCAAGAAGTGTTGGATTACAACACAAAATACTCCCATGGATAATCAAACATTATTATGGCAAGGGGGGTGGATATGGAAGGGCCAACATGACTTATTTCTTTTAGGCAAAATCAGGTGAAGTTGGCATGGGCATTCATAAACATTATGAATGCAATACATCATTATGAAATTTTGCACAACTTGTCCAAGGACAACATTATGTTTCATTTTTCGCTAGACAAACCAAATGTTGTGTACATAAGTGTGTGCGATTGGGGTGAAGTTGGGCGCTTGTAAGAAGTGATGCCATCATTGTATGGGTATCTTAAGGAGCAAGATGCCACCAACACAAAGAAAGTGCATTGGTGGGTGGCCCCAAAATTATTTTTTGTCTAGAACAAATTGAGAATTGCAAATTCCCTTCGATGAATGGCCAAAACAACACACCACAACTTTGAGATCTGAAACATATTCGGTGGTCAAGCTAGTAAACGTAATGCGGGGTGAAGATTAGGATGTAAGATATTTTGTGAACAATTCAACCAAGATTTCATTTCAAAAAGTGATCCATGACATGTATGAGTCTAGAAGCACGAAAAACTATTCAACACATCGTGCACACATTGATGGGGCCTCCATACAATTGGATTATACTTGATGACTATTATCGAAGGCATCCATAGGTAGTTTGTAATTACTATATATAGAATATGGTGTAATTTGCATGATATTTCAAAAAGGACTTGTTTTGGACTTCCAAATTTTATAAAATCCAATTTTGTGAAGGAATCATGTTTAATCCATCCTCTTTACATAGTTGAAACTTGTGGATCTATGTTCTATAATGATAATATCTTTTTTGTAAACATAAAATACAATGGTCAATTATAGTTTTACACAAAAATTGCCTATATTTATCTCTTATATTTTTGAATTATAGATGATTAGACTTACCATTGATAATGTGCTTTGACAATTGCTTTCATATAATTGATAGACATTAAAATATTTTTATACAAGGATTTTTGAAAGATGTTATCTTGGCTTGTGTTGAAACTTGAGATTAGTTATATAAAGTTGTGATATCTTGAAGGTCATTTGTTTCTTTTAGAGGATTTTTTTAAGAGATTATATTTTTGCATGGTAAAATATTGGAATTTCCATAATTCTTCTTTTGCCTTAAGAATATTTTTCAATGTAAATGGCAAGGCCACAATGTAACACCCCTTGTTTTCAATTGTGAGGACTTATATTGTACCCAAATTACATTATATATATATTTTTTTATTAAACTTACTTTTGAAAGTAAATTTTTCAAAAAAAGATTCTAGTATTTTTGGAACAAAAATGGATTTGAAATAGCCAAAAAACATTGTACGACCAAAACTATGGTGACCAAAAAGTTGATGACCAAAAATGTGACAATCAAGAAATTGGCAACCAAAAATGTGGCGACTAAAAACTAATAACCAAAAAGGTGGTGACTAAAAGATCACAACTGAAAATGTTTAAACCAAAAGCTATGGCAATTGAAACTTGTGGTGACCAAAATGTGTGGTAATCGAATTCCTATCGTGACCAAAATTTATAATGATTAAATTCCTATGGTGATCAAATATGTGTGGTGACCAAACTTTTGTGGCAATTGGAATTTTGGTAACCAAATTTTTAGGGTGATTGAAAGGTGTTTCGATCACCACAAGGTTTAAGGCAATCAAAATGGGTCCAATTTCAATCATTTGTAAACTTGACTCGAATAACCCAAGAGTGTTTTTGACCTAAGGTTTGACCTAAACTAACTTTATACTAACATGACACAGGGATGCGTCTACATTCAAATGCTTCTATCATGTTGTGATGGACACATCAGCACAATGATAACCTTATAGCCTAAAAAAACCAAATTTAACCAAAATAATTTACTTTAACCAACTTTAGCCAAATTTATTTTGGTGTAGCCAATTTTAGCCAAGTGTCATGCCCATATGCATGGCTTCATACATGACGGCCGGTTACAGGCATGGCATTCATGCATTTTAACGTTAATGTACGTTCTTAGGTTACTATATGTTATTAGGTGTTTTCGGGTTATGGCTTGTTTAGGGTTTCAGCTTATGGCAGTTGTATAAAAGGCCAAGCTCTTCCCTTTTCTTGTTAGTTTTTCTAGAATACCTTTGTTAAGGAAAGTTTCCTCCATAATCACACTAGATTTCTAGATGCTCACGACGACTATTACACGACTACCGTTTACATACACTACTTTTTCTTTCCTTCTTTGCAATTTAATTCTAGAAAAACTACTCTCTCTCATTTAATGTTGAAAGTGGCAAATTTTTTTTGGCTTTGAGTTCTTGGGTTTCTTTTGCTGCTAGTGTTATTGTTGTTGCTAGTATTGTTGTTACTATTGCTACTGTCAAAGGAAGCTTGTGTTGTTACACTTCTGCCAACCAATAGAGCCGGGATCAAAAGAACTAAGAAGAGTGAGACCAAATGGGGGAGTGACATATCCTAGAGCTCTCTCTCTCTCTCTCTCTCTCTCTCTCTCTCTCTCTCTCTCTCTCTCTC
>Ga0209611_10008316_pt1 | contig 16273 bp, 16 predicted proteins | sample S1TSphgellanicum_3_FD_187693 | JGI IMG/M metagenome (GOLD analysis project Ga0209611, IMG submission 187693) | Host-associated microbial communities from peat moss isolated from Minnesota, USA - S1T2_Fc - Sphagnum magellanicum MG (SPAdes) (version 2) | ecosystem: Host-associated > Plants > Peat...
AAAAACAAACCCTAAAATAAAAAAAAAAAAAAAAAACCCCTAGGTTTGATCATTTATTGCACATACACATAGAGTGGATAATGATTTATAAATTAATGCTTATAACCATTTGGGGTCATTATCATCTAGAGCTTTAAAAAGTAGGACTATTCATCATCACGATGATTAATGATTTTAAATCCTTTATAGATCATTTAATCATATTTGTAGTAGTACTTGTTTTTTTCTTTAAGTTTTTGTTATATCTACCACATTTCAAGGATTGATGATGATATTTTTTTGAAATTTGTTACATTTTGTTTTTCTTTTTTGAGTCTTGTGTTTTTGCCACACTTGGATTGATAATATTATTGAGATTTGTAATGTGTTAACTTTTCTTCATTGGATTTGTGTTTTTCTATTACATATAGATTCAATGTGATGCTTAAACTTTGATCATCATCTATATTGCAACATAGATTTGATTGTTCAAAGTTATGCCATGATTTGGAATCTTTTGTTGGTTGAAAGCAAGGCTTGTTGGATGGATGCAATCATAACATTCAAAAATATCAATTATAACTATTTCAACAATCAAAAGATATTATTTGACTCTACATCTTTTACGAAAAGACGGTTATGATGGGCATAAGAACAAAACAACAAATTTGACAATCCTTCATTCATTCACATAATTAAAAAAATCACAACAACAATAATAATAAAAACAAACAATGATTATATATATATATATATAATTTTGCAATTATACTTCTTCACAAACAAATGAAAAGAATTACATAGTCATGGAAAGAAATTACTAGTCTATGTTTTGAAAAGAATGCAAGTCTTACATTTGTTTTACACAAAAAAAATATACAATACAAAATATAATGTTGTATATAGTAATTATCGCAACCTTAGCCTTGGGCTCATGACCAAGGCGAAAATTTACAAGGGTGCAAGCCAAGAAGGAACATGGAAAGTCACATCTCATGTTCCCAGCAATGTAGGAGAGTGTGTGGGAATGAACCCTCACACTCTCAAGTGAGCTTCCATTTTGGGAATTAGAGTCTCAATGGACTCCCGAATCTTCGAAGAGCAATTTTAGGGGTCAAAACTCATTAAATTGAGGCATTCTATATATCATTGGAAAGCTTTTGGAACGTATATGTGAGAAATTGGCTTGCAAGACCCATTTGGACACTTGAAACACAAGTTATGGTCAAAAGAAGGGTCGAGAATCAAATTGGCAATTTGACTCCCGATCACTAAAAGTCGGGAATCACCCTGATTTCCTTGCATACAGGTGGAATGCAACATACCATTGAAAAGCTTTCAATGAGGGCTACAACTTTGCTTTAAACCTCATATTAATCGAAGGTTTATAGACAAAGTTATGGGCCCCCAAAGTTGCAGAAGTCCCAACTTTAAGAATTTCGGGATTTTCACTTGGGAGTCGGAGGACAAAATGCCATTTGGATGCTGGTCCCGTAGCTGGCCACAAAGTATACTATAAGGGGGAAGGTGGTGGCTTCCCCCAAATCTGGGCCATGGTGAGTCTTATGAGTTTGAATTTGCCTGTGGTGAATCCTAGCACCAAAAGTGCTCTACTTATGCACTAACTGACTTGTTGTTTGGTTTATGCAGGTCCGTGTGAGTGATTATGTGCTTATCATTCTTCCTAGTCTCATCCCGGAACTCTAGCATGCCCTTCTACACCCAAAGTGTTGCGAGCCAAAAAACATGCATCCAACTTTTTGTTCTTCCGTTGTTTTAACTTTAGACTCACATTTGAGTCTATCAAGGAGCTTGGGAATGTGTCAGTAATGATTCACTTTCATCGCCATGAAAGTTTTTCCTACCACGCAGATACCATTTTTTTTGCTTGGATTATTTTGTTTTTATGTAAATTTAATTCAAATGCCATATTAAAAAATTAGAACAAATTTGTTTTAGTTTTTTAGTATGGGACTCAAATTAGTTGGTATTTCTTTAAAAAATTAAGAAATGGTGACAACAAAAGGTTAGAGCAAATTGACTAAGGGGGGAAAATTAATTGCATGTCCATATTCCAGCTCTTGATCAGTTCTTTAATCCCCTTGTGAACCCAACACCTAGAATCATAAAAGTTCCCAAAACCCAAATAAATTAAGATCAATATGTATTTACATTTAATTTTTGAAAAATTAATTCACTTTCGTTACTACTCTAATCCACTTTCAATTCATGAATGTACACAATTTAATGTGCACGAGGGGTAATGATGATTTTATTTAGCCTTCAAATCATTGGTCCAAAGTGGTTATGATCTTTCACACAAAAAAATTCATTTCATCCTTGCGTTAAAAGATCATATACCAAAATATTACATATTTCAATTGTTTCCCCCAATTTTGTAATACCACATATAAGAAATGTTTTTTAAAAACCTCCTAAAAAGCCAATTTAATGGACTGGTTCTCTTCACATAGAAAATTTTTAGAAAAATTTAATTCATTTTTAATTCTATGTTTTTGGAATAATTTTTAAATTGATATGGTTTCAAATGGTTTTGCAAGATATGGTAGGTTGGAAACCACATGTCATTTTTCATATTTATGAAAAATGAGATTCAAAAAAATGTTTATGATCGAATTCAATTGTGATGAATGCAACGTTATCAACCTTATGATCACAATTGGAATGCTCAAAATGAATTATATGATAAATGGATTAGTTATTCAACAAATGTGTTTACAAACACAATATGTTGTGCAATATGTTGACTAACCAAACTTAATCATCAACATAAACATTTAAAGTAAATAAATAATATGTATAATAATATAAATATTAATGAATTTAAGTGTACACTTTATGGCATTGTTGATTGCTTATTATCTAATTATAAAATTACTTCAAATGGAAAGGAGATGTGTGTGTGTGTGTGTATGCATGTGTGTTCAAAATGTTATATTGAATAAGATGCACCAATTGTAAAATATGTCATTTTTCAATCACCAATTTATATGAAAGCACTTTCGTCAAAACATCCACATTATATATAATTATTGTGTTTTTTAAACATTATACATATAATTGGGGTTTCAACATTAATTAAATAATAGATAAAAGTTTATTAAATAGTCCTTTATTGAGTTGGGATGGTATTTTAGATAAGGAATATTTCATCATGATGTTATATATATTATTTTTCCCCATTTCCCCCAAAACATGGAAAGTATAAACAATACATGATTATTTTTGAACAATCTAATGAATTGAATAGCACTTGCATTTTGAAGTCATGAAAAAATCATAGTTTGATCTAATGGATTACAAGATAATACAAAAACATATGATAAAATTTAGTTTATTCCATTTTGTATTTCCACATGGATATATTAGTGTTTAGGGTGGTAGAATATCAATGCATAAATAGTTAGAATTTTGGATGATTTCATTATTCTCATCATTTACATTGTATAAACCATATTTATTAATCATGCATGTTTTTTGACAATCACTTCAATTGATTAAACATATTTATAATATTTATTTTTAAAAAAATACAAATCAATAAAACAAAAAACCCATAAATGATTAATGCTAAATTTTTTGGATATATGATAAAATACAAGTTTGCATCATCAATTCAAGGTTCTCCTACATGGCATATATCCCAATTAGAAGATTTATTAACAATGGTAGAAGAATTTGGTATGCTTCAATTTTTAAAACTTTAATTATAGATGAAATACATAAAGATAAGAACATAAAGAATACCTTACCACTATTAAAAAACTTGGTCCTAATCCACTCAACATTCCACCCAACATTAAGTGAAAAAGACCCTTTTCCACCCGCGTGCATTCATAGTGGAAATCATTAATGATTTGGAATGTGTGACAAGGTGTCCATTATTATTCCACAATGCACCATTCCCATCCATTGAAATCCACTAGTTTCCACTAAAAATTCACTATGAATCCATTAAAAGTTCAATATGAAATCTAATAATAATCCATTATGCACACATTCAAATGGAAATGGTCCACCAAACAACCACGGGTTAATGATTTGGATGAACTTTTTTTTTGTCGCAACCTTAACATTGGGTTTGCAACTAAGTGTGAAGTGCAAAAACCCATGTGGTTGAAAGTGTGTTTAAGTATGAAACACACTCTCACAAATGGGGGAGAGTGCAAGGGATGGAAACCCAATGACTCCAAAGTGCACTCTCATTCTGGGAGTTGCATTAATGTGAAAGTTACAAGTGTTCAAAGCCTTGGTTGAAAAGGCAAACAAACACCAAATTGGGCCTTTAAGACACCATTAAAAAGGTATTGAAATTTAGATGTTTAAAGTCCCCTTTCATTGCTCATTTAAACATAATTTGCATGAATTATGATCAAAAGAAGGGGTAAGAATCAAATTGGAAGTTTGACTCCCGACCACAAATCCTTGGAAAGCAAGGTTCAAATGAGGTTTGATTGGGGCGTATTATACACTGTTGGAAAAAGTTTTTTTAGGGCTATAAGGTTTTACCCTCTCATTTGCAAAATAGAATTGATTTGAGAAAGATATGAGCCTCCAAACTCTTGGGACAACAAAAGTCCCAATTTTGGGGGAAATGACATTTGGATGTAATCTCCACAAAGAGGCACAAAATATACTTTCAAGAGGGGAGTGGTGTCTCCTCCCAAAGGTTGTGAGCCGTGCAAAGCTTGTGGTTGAGATTGTCCCTACTAACTTTGTCACATCACTTCCTTTCAACTTGCAAATTGTCTTCTTTTCTTAGTTGTGCAGGTTGATCTCATCTTGAACTCTCACTTGTGAGTTCGTATCAATCCCATCTCAAAGCTCTAGCACGCCCTCCTACCCCTAAAGTGTTATGAGTTAAAGAACATGCCCAATTTTTTTCTTCTTCCTTTATTTTGTTATGGGACCCACCTCTGGGTTTTTTGAGGAGTTTGGGGGCGCATCATTTTCACTTGGCTTAAGTTGGGTGGAAATGCATAAGGGATTAGGACCATGTTCTCTAATAATGTTGACATCATGTTTTTTTTATTATAAGATCTTAAAAGCAATGTATAATAGTGACCCCACACATGAAGTTTTTGCCATAGGGAAACCCATCCTTGGGTGGTACCATTAACAACTACCTTAAGGAATTCATTATAAAACCAAAAGTGGCCAAATCATTTTCCTAGGACATTTTTTAAATGTTTCACAAACTATAATTTTTTTTTGGTTCATGTTTATCTATGTTTTAACATATGGCTCAAAGTCTATTTTGGAATTTAAAACAATGAAATTTGTCAAAATTTTGTATTCTTAATAGAGACGGCCCCTTTAGGAATCAATAGTTTTAACTTTGGAAATTCATAATTAAATTATAATTATTCAATTAATTACTTAATCAAAAAAATAAAATGACTTCAAATTTGCTTTAGGAAAAAAAAAACTTCAAATCATGTTTTAAATTTATGTTCATAACCAAAAAGTTCAAGGAAAAGAACTAGCATTACGTAACGTTATGTTAAAAAGATTAAAAGACACAATATTCTTAATATTATTAAAATTTCAAAATCTATGAAACCTAATAAATTTTTTCATTAAAAAAATTAAAATATTAATTTAAATGTTTCTTATTATTTTTAAAGTTTGATGGGTCCGAGAAAATCAAGGTGTGACATTCTTAATGGTACAACCCAATAATGGGTTTACCCATATGGGTCTTTTTTTTCAAAAAAATTTACTTTCAACATCTTTGGTTTTTCTACAAACTTTTTGGTTGCATTTGTAATGGATCTAAAATTGAATGGTAATTTATTTATTTATTTATTTTGAATTATTGCAATTTTGTTGATGGATCTTATGGCAAACTTGTGTTGTATAAGAAATACATCATCATCATCATCCAACAATTCCTTTGTTGGGAGTTGGCAGCCAATGACAATGAGACCTTCAACCATGTCCAAACAATTAAAAAAAATTTCAAGCATGTTTAGTTTTTAAAAACAACCCAATTCCTTTACAAGCCTTCCTTGCAAATCACAAAGCAAAATCTCACCTTGCAAGAATTCTTGCAACTATATATGATTTAATTTTAAATGATAATTATAATATAATATAATATAATCCTATATTATTATTATTATTATTATTACTATTGTTATCATTATTATAATATTTATTAAATCTATTAATTAATAAATTTAGTTGCCTACATTATTTCATAGTTAATGTAAAAGATAAAATAAAATAATTTATCTACCTACTTGTTTAGGCAGCCTACGTTAACCATTTAAGTCACGTAAAGCTAAGGTAACTTAGGTAGCCAATGTTGTATGTGGGAGGACTTGAATTCCTCACATCCCCTTTGAGGAATCGAATCGTTACCATTCGACTACCATTTCAAAAGTTGAAAATTTTCATCATCATATTGTAATAAACTTGATTGACTTTTATTTTTTAATTTGTACATATTATAGCATTCATTAATGAACTTTAATATTTTTATATTACCATCTAAATTGAAGGTTACACCATGTACAAATATCTATTTAAATAAATATTTGTAGGTACTTCTACCTAATAGGCCACTACATGTATTAATTCAATCAATAAACATTTAATATTAATAAATAGAAATTATTAATAATTTATTATTTCCTATCAATTACCAAATATTAAATAATAATTATCAATTAATATATAATGAATTATTATTAAGTACCAAATTAATCTTAAATAATCAATTATTAGTAATTATGAAATATATATATTGAAAAAATTAGTTATTATAAATTAATATCAAGTATTAACCAAAACATTAAATTAATTTGATAATTTGATAATAATAATTAATCGATTAACAATTTGATGGATAAATTACTTATTGGTTATTAATTTACATTTATCTTGTGACTATTAAATGATATAAAATATTAATAATAAATTATTGAATATTAACTATTATTTATTAAATATCAACTAATTAATGTACTAAGTTTAAATACCTACGTGTGTTTACAAGTAGCATGTAAGTAGCCTATTAAACTTTATAAGTACTTACTAGATATAATATGCCTAACATGGGGCCTATTAGCTATGAATTTAACTTTGGTATGTACCTTAGGCCAAATAAACTTTTAAATTAAGTAGCAAAATTAATATGGTTGATTTGACTAAATATCAAATCAAAATGGTCAATTTGATTAAATGCAAATTAGAATGATTAATCAATATAATCAATTTGATTAAACCTTGGTCATTTTGACATATCTCTAACCTTTTTGATTAAATGTTTGGTTTTTTGAATGGTAAAAGAAATCATTTTATTCAAATGTCTCAGTAAAATAACTCATGTCTTTCATGTTTCGGGCCTTTAGTCAAAATGACCATCCCCTTAATCAATGTGAACATTTTAATGAAGTTTGAACTCTTAAAAATTTATATTTTCTTTTAGTGCTAGCCCCACCAATTAACCCCATAATATTTAATCCCCATAATGTGCAAGTTGAAAGTGCCAATGACATTGCTCTGAAAAATGAAAAAAAAAACTAAAGCCCAAGCCTTATATTCACCACTTACCCTTATTTTTAATAATATTAATTCATTGTATAAAATCATTTAATGGTCAAGATTGCCATTTAAATTTTTTTATGCATATTAAAATGCACCATCATTTAATGTTACTACCTTTTCATTTATAACTATTTTAATATTGACAAAATTAATTCTTTTTATCTAAAATCAAATCATTAATTTTAAACCTTAAATTGGAATAACCAAAATTAAATCAAGTATGAAAATTGCTTAAAAGTGTAAGGCTTTTTTTAATTAATATATCATTAGAATTGAAAGAAATTTCTAAACAAGATATATACTTTCAACTCACTTATGCTCAAGCATTTATGACCACTTTTCATTTTTCTTATTTTCATGCACACATTGATAACAAAGATTTTTTTTTGTATTACAACTTCATTGACCTATCACAATCTTAAGACATTACCCATTTCCATCCATAAGGGGCATGCTATCTATAATTAATTAACATATTATAAACCCAAGTGATATGGTCCTTGCTTAAAAGCATGGTCCAATAATTTTCTCCAAGTACTTTACATACAACTTAACCTTATGATATTGTAACATGCACACCTTCATCATCCTTCCACATTGTTCCACACGTCAAAACATTGAAAGAAACTTGCTTAAATATTATGTTTGCCCACTTTGTAATAAGGTAGAATTCTTCATTCTAGTTTGTTGGATGATGGCTTGGTAACCTAACACTGTAATGACTTGGCAAGGACCTTGACCATGAATGAAAATAGGTTTTTTCAATTCTTGTGCCTAATAGGCCATATTGCCAAGGTGAAACATTCCCCATCTTGTGAACATAAGTTGGATAAAAAAACATGATATTTTTTTCAGGACCTAGTAGGCATAGTAATGTAAACTAAATTTTAATAAGAAAATTTTTGAAGTGAAAAAACTTGAACAAATATGATTGGTAATAGGTAGGTAGCCTATTGGAATTTCCAACACAACAAAAAATAATAAAAATCCAAATTGAAATCTATCACATAAAATAGTCCAATAAGCAATACATTATTAAATTTAAAAACATGAAAATAAAATTATTTGTTAGCAACTACAACAAAATAATTATAAATAATAATTATGTATATTAAAAAAGTTCTTACTAAAACAAATAACATTCAATTCATATATGTTATATGGTTATGTTATGTTTAAATATGTGATTTGGATGGCAAAAGATGATTCATATTGAAAATAAGAAATAAACAACTATTGGGTTATTGATATCAAAAAATGGTAATCTACAATAGTTGGGTCACCTAAACAAAGCCTTATTGCAACAAATAACATATGTGAGCTAACATGGTTGCATTATGCCCTTGGTAAATGATTTCCATACTCTTAATAAAAAAATCTAATAAATTCAATAACTTATCGTTTATCTTTAATGGTTTGAAATTTTTTAAATGACAAAAAATATTATCTTCATTCTTAATGCATAAATATTCAATGACAAGACCTTCCCTAAATCTAGGCATTTGGATTTGGGTAATCATGACCTGATTTGACTTGAGTGGGACCTCAGTTGAAACATGAAGAAAACCCTCAACAAGGTAGTGTTCATGTTTATCATTTTGCAATTTTCAAACCAATTGAGCAAAAGTTATTGAATTGAGAGTGACTTTTGTCTCTGAAAATTAATCTAAATAATTTAAATAACTTTTTTCACAAAGAATTTGAAGTCAAGCCTATTTTGATTACAATAATATTTTGATTGGTAACCTTATATAGGAGGTTTAATATACTTGGGTCAATTGGCCCATTAGTAATGTTTTAATAGCATGGCTCTTTTCAAATCTAAGCATTTGGATTTCAGTAATTTGGACCTGATTTGAAGATGCAAATGGGACTTGGAGAAACCCTAAACAAGGTGGTGTGCATGTTTATCATTTTGCAAATTTTGAACCAATGGACCATAGATATTGAATTTAGAGCAATTTTTGTCTTTGAAAATTAATATTAAAAATGAAATAGTTTGTTGACAAATAATTCAAAGTCAAACCCATTTCAACCACAATACTATTGGGATGGGTGACATTATAAGAAGTTTAATATACTTAGTTGATCGGTTCACTATTAATGCTTCAAGAGTAGTGCCCTCACCAAATCTAGGCATTGTGTTTAGGTTATCAAGACTTTAGTTGATCATGTTCATGAGACTTCAATTGGGACATGGAGAAAACCCTGAAGGAGATGTGTATGTTTGCCATTTTGCAAATTTCGAACCAATAGACCAAAAACTTAACAAATTTTGAGTGACTTTTGTCTCTGAAAAATCAATTAAAAAATTTTACATGATTTTTTTCACAAAGAATGTAGTCAAGTCCCTTTCAACCACAATATGGTAGTGCCTTTACCATTCCAACATCTTCTCCACGAATATTTATTATTATTTCTCACTTTTTTCAGTCTAGCATGAACAATAAGAATTTCCTTCAATTCAAGCATTTTCAAAGACTTGGGCATGTAGACTCAGAATAAGCGAAATGACCATGTACACTAGGTAACAATAGAATTTTTAGAACTTCGGGCATTGTGGGCAGCTAATTTTGAAAATAATTGTCATTTAATGAAAATAATTTAATTATTGCCAAATGGTAAAGGTTTACTATGATTAGTATTTGGGATGGGTGACAATTAACCATACTTGGGCCAATTGGCCAACTAGTGATACTTTGAATAGCAGGGCCCTTTCTAAATGGATTTGGCATTTGGATATGGGTCAGCAGGACCTGATTTGAGGATGTGAGTGGGACCTCAATTGGGACCTGGAGAAAACCCTAAAAATGTTCAGCTGGAAGGTGTGCGTTCTTCGTCCCAGCGACGACGGTGTTTCTCTCCGGCTGCTCCTCTTCTGCGGTGCGAACTTCACGCGACCTTCGCTTCGAAGAGGTAGGCATACTCTCTGTCCCGCAATCCCCAAATATGTCTCGTGGGTTCTCTTGATATGCATCTTTAGTCAAGTGGGTTGTATTGCAAATCCAAATCTTTGATAAGAAAAGAAAAAACCCTCCTTTGAGCTTGGGGTTCTCGAATGGGTTTTGTCCAAATCCGTCTTATGGGTTCTCTTGGCATGCGTGTTCAGTCCAATGGGTTGTATGCAAATCCAAGTTTTTGATTAAAATTCCCATTGGGGGGGGGTAAACTCCTTCGAGCTTGAATTGCTCTGAATGGGTTTGATGCTTGTTCTCTTGCACATAGATTTGCAGTGGAAAAGTTGTCTGTTCTGGATGGGTGAAATCACTGTTTTATGACTTAGTGTTTAGGGGATTGTAATCTGAGTGCAGGTTTGTGCGTTTGTGTCTCCCCAAAGGAGGAAGCAATGTCAGAGGCGGATGGTGAGAAGGTGGTGAGTATCAATGACCTAGAGTTTGAGAAGAAGGTCAGTATCACAGGTGCGGAGACTCCTCTCAGAGACCTCCATAAACCTAAAGAAAAGAAGGAGAAACCCGCAAAGACACCCAAGGAGAAGAAGGAAGGTGTTGTACATGGAGGTGGTATAGCAGGAGGAGGTAAAAAAGTTTCTGAAATCCAGTTCGTTTGATTTCAGCAGCAGCTCCCTTCATATTAGATAGCAATACTAATATGATCTAGTTTTGAAGATGATCTATGATTTTTTATTGTTGTGGATTGGGGCTTGCCACGGTCTGTCTAACTACACACAAAACCCATTTTTTGGTGAACTTGCAGCAAAGAAGAAAGAAGTGAAGAAAGAGTCAGGCCTTGGTCTAGCATTCAAGAAGGAAGAGAACTTTGGTGATTGGTACTCTGATGTAAGACGATATCTCAACCCTTCACTCTTGAAAATGACAAATGTGTAAAACCTGTGCTGCAGTGTGATGGCCCTTCTAAGAGTATCTCCAGCAGGGCTCAGTATGTGACCCAGCAAAAATATTTCTTGCATCCAAGTTAGTTATTTACTTTTTTTGCAACCCTTAAAACTAAAATGGGGACTGCAAATAAGTGGGAGACCATTAATAGCAAACCCCCTGGACCAATCATTATGATTGGCCAATTAGAAACAAGGAGCAGCAGTCAGATCATATTTATTACACTCTTCTCTGGCATGTGCACAGCTTTGCTATGCCTTTTACCAACCTCAGCAAATTGTGCAAAAATGTTGGGCCAAAACGATTTTGCTGAACCAAACTGGCATATTTTGACTTTTCTTCATTCAATTTCAAGGTGCAGGGTCACATACTGAGCACTGCTAGGGATGCTCTTAAGTGTGTATCTATCAATGTTTAGAGACAGGTAAATGGTCTTTTGTACTTTGATAGTGCATGGGACTGACAATTTTTGCATTTGGTGAATTTGCAGCTGGTTGTCCGTGGAGAAATGATTGAGTATTATGATGTGTCTGGGTGTTACATCCTCCGCCCTTGGTCTTATGCAATCTGGGAGTTCATTAAGGTACTGGTTCCCCATTTTGAAGCAATCAGGATGATGACATTGTTATGGGTACCAGCTTCTCTTCAGTCTTGAGTGGTTCTTTCTGTCTAGAATTCTGTGTCTGAGGTGATAAGGATGCATGCATGATGTGTGTATTTGCTGAAAAGCATTTTTTTTTTGAGGAGGCTTTAGGATTTCTGTAATTGATTCTTTCTTTGATGTTGTGTTGAATGTGTTGAACCAGGACTTTTTTGATAAGGAGATCAAGAAGATGGGTATTGAGAACACATACTTCCCTCTTTTTGTATCAGAGAAGGCATTAAACAAAGAGAAAAATCATGTTGAAGGTTTTGCCCCCGAGGTTTATTTCATGTCCTTCTATTGACCACCCCTTGCATGTGCATTTCTTTGAACATTTTCCATATGTGCATGTTGAAAGTTAGCAATAAAACAGAGTCTGGGATTCGCATCCTGGCAAGCTCGATCAGGGTTTTGACTCTCAAATCTTTGACTCTCAAATCTTTGATTAGATCCTTTTTACCAAATTGTGTTGTGCTGCATGTGTGTGTAATATGAGCAGGTGGCATGGGTGACAAAATCAGGGGACTCCCAACTAGAAGAGCCCATAGCTATCCGCCCCACCAGTGAGACAGTTATGTATCCCATATTTGCTAAGTGGATTCGGGGTCACCGGGACCTTCCTCTGAGAATAAATCAGTGGTGCAATGTGGTGCGGTGGGAGTTCAAACACCCTACCCCTTTCATCAGGTGACTTATATCCTGCTTGCTGATCACTCAATAACAGGAAATCAAAATGTGATAAAAGCAATGATGTGCCTGGGCTTTGTCTGGCTCAAGCATGAAGTGTGGCATTTTGTTGTCCCTGCCAAGCTTGACTTTACTTTTGCTTGGTTGTTTCAATGATGAATATTTTGCATTTATGTCACAGGAGCCGCGAATTTTTATGGCAGGAAGGTCACACTGCATTTGCAACAAAGGAGGAAGCTGATAAAGAGGTTGATTTTCCAGTAGTCTGCCTCTGTCAAATAGGTTTTGTTAGAAGTAGTCACCAGTTTACAATTGACCCAAAGAGGCTACAAGGTCACACATTTGAGTTGCTTGCACTGTTGGTGAAATCTTGCTTCCCTATCAAAGTTGAGATGCGGTTTGAGGATCAGCCTGACTGAGGATATAGTGCCCTGTCACTGATCAACCATCAAGACCAATCATACAGTAGGACTATTGTCTACAACCAATGAGTTGTGCCCAAATATCTGCCACACATAAGCAGAAACAGGTGTCAAAAAGCTCAAAGTTCGACCATTGTGATCTCAGGCAAAGACATTTTTTGATGAATAACTTGAATTTACTGAAAATTCAGGTGCGAGCTATACTGGAGTTGTATCGCCAAGTATACGAGGAGCTACTAGCAGTGCCTGTTATACAGGGGGTGAAGAGTGAAGTAGAGAAGTTTGCTGGTGGTCTCTATACAACGACAGTGGAGGTTATTTTCCTGCCATTTTTTTCTCTTTCTTTCACATAGAAGAAGTTCACAACACTCAGGAGAATACTCTGCGTCGATAGATAAAATCCACTGAAGTACAGGAGCTCTTCAGGCTCACCTGTCGATGATGTAGTCCGTCCATGCTAAAAGAAGCCCTGAATGGACCACCCATAGTAGTTGATTGTGTGTGGCAGGCATTTATCCCTACTACAGGACGAGGTGTTCAAGGAGCGACATCGCATTGTCTTGGTCAAAATTTTGCAAAGATGTTTGAGATTCTGTTTGAAGATGACAAGGGTGAAAGGAAGATGGTTTGGCAAAACTCTTGGGGCCTCACCACTCGCTCGGTACAGCTCTCTCTGCCTCTTGTGGGGGAGTAGAAATTCTTGATGAAACAGGATGCTGTTCGTTCCTATGTTTGGATGATGAGCCCTTATTTCCTTACAGAATATAACATGGATGGCATTATGAGTGATTGGAAAAGGATAGGGTTTTATAATCAAGTATAAATGCATCGCTTCTCTTCACCTCCTGGGTGATGGGTGATTGAATCATGATTTTGCAGATTCAAGTAAACCAAGACTTATGGGCATGATATATGTGTGATATATGTCGTGTGTGCAGATAGGAGTGATGGTGATGATTCATGGGGATGACAAAGGGCTTGTATTGCCTCCCCGAGTTGCACCCATCCAGGTGGTTGTGATTCCTGTACCATTCAAGGGAATTGACCCTTCTGATGAATGCCTGAAGGTTGTACATCAATTGCAGCAGGCAGATTTCAGGGTAAAGGCAGATTTGCGGGATAATTATTCCCCAGGCTGGAAGTATTCTCATTGGGAGCTCAAGGGGGTTCCCCTTCGGATTGAGATTGGACCAAGGGACATAGAAAAGAAGCAGGTACATGTTCTTTTCATGAGCATTTTAAGGTAGTGTTGTGTTTGGTGAGACGGTCAGTTTGAGGCAATCTTGTCATGGTCTCTGGGGGCTTTTCACTTTCTAATACAAAAAGATGTGTTTATTTTTCGTCATGTAGGTGCGTGTTGTTCGTCGGGACTTGGAAGATAAAGCAGTGGGTAGATCTCAGGATATTCCTGTAGCAGATCTTGTGGAGAGAATCGGAGAAATTTTGGATGAGATGCAGAAGGGTTTATTGGAACGAGCTAGAAAGGAGAGGAGTTCCTGCATTGCAACTGCTTACAATTGGGATGATTTCATGGCTGCACTTAACAACAAGAAGATGGTGCTTGCTCCTTGGTGTGATGAAGTGGTAATTTATCCTGCTTTCCCCAGCCTATAAATGGGCAAGATACTGGAGACTTCCATGATTCCTCATAGCAATTTTTGCTCAAATATAATCTAATGCCTTAACAATCAAGCAGTAGAAAATGCAGTAGTGACATTTGGTTTTCATTTCAAAGTGTCAAAAATCTCTGGGACTGTGCTTGGGGTGATTGATATCAAAATCTTAGTTTTATCCTAGCATTCAACTTGTCATCTTGCTGAGTGAAAGAGGTTTTGGTGAATATTGTGCAGGCAGTGGAGGAGAATGTGAAGGCCCGGACAAAGTGTGAAGGAGATGGTGGGGGAGCCAAAACTCTCTGCATGCCCTTTGAGCAGGATACTCTCCCAATTGTGCAAGATCCACTTCCTGAAGGTAAGTTATATCCACATCTCACTTGATGACTAGCCACATGCTCTTGCTGACCTATGACCTGCATCTGATCCCATCACATTTTTTTACTCATGTTATAGGTCACCATTGACACTCTTTTGGAAAACCTTTAGCCAAGGTTCTAACCTGGATTTTTTGGGGTGTCTTTCATTGTCATCTGGGTGGTCAGGTATCAAGTGTTTTGCATCAGGAAAACCTGCAAAAAAATGGGCATTGTGGGGGCGTAGTTACTGAGTATTTAGCCCACTTCCTAATCTGGTTCCAATTCCTATTTTCATGTTATTGCACATCAGTCCAATTGGATACCTTTTTTTTCATGTGTTGTTTCACAGAGTTCCTACTCTGGTTTTGTTCAAGGGTTGAACTGATTGGGTTTAGGTTTGATTACTTGCTTACACCTCATGGGTTCAAGTATTCATGTGGTCAAGTATTGCCAGTTGATAGTCTAGGATACAGTCAAAACAACTACAGAAGCAAGTGGGTCCTTCAACAGGTAAGCGCTTCAGAATGTATTCTTGTCTTTTGAGGACCAACAAATCAAGGTTGATACATGCCTGAAATGAGCCACACCTTATTGGTTTTCATCTCTTCTTCATGAGCAGCATTAAGGTGTGTGGTAGCACCAGTATTGGGTGGGTATATTGACTTTTGAACATATCAGCTGGTCCTGGTATTGTTTCATTTTTTAAACTTTCATACCAGCCTGATGCTGGCATTGGATCGTTTAAAAAAATTCATAAGACACTAGTAGTGAATCTTTTTTCAATCTTTTGTACCAGCTTGGTCCTGGTATTAGTCCAATATTAGTGTCAGGGTCCAAGGCTGACTTTCAGCTGGTATAAGGCACATCTCTACTGGGAAGGTACAAGTATGAGGCTGGTATTACCTCATGTCCCTACCAGGCAGGTATTGGTATAAAGCTGCTATTGCCTCAAGTCATACCAGTCTTCGATACCGTGACCAGTATCAGTCTGTACACCAGGGTTCCAGTGTTGTATCTTGCCCAACACTAGTTAGCACCATTGTTGTTTCTCTGAGTATTTTGTTGAACCAGTTGTTAGGAACAATGGTGACATCTTGAACCCATCTCCCTGTTTATGCATGTTGCACTACAATCACACACA
>Ga0209611_10008318_pt1 | contig 16270 bp, 10 predicted proteins | sample S1TSphgellanicum_3_FD_187693 | JGI IMG/M metagenome (GOLD analysis project Ga0209611, IMG submission 187693) | Host-associated microbial communities from peat moss isolated from Minnesota, USA - S1T2_Fc - Sphagnum magellanicum MG (SPAdes) (version 2) | ecosystem: Host-associated > Plants > Peat...
AAAAAAAAAAAAAAAAAAAAAAAAATAAAAAAAAAAAAAAAAAAAAAAAAAAAAAAAAAAAAAAAAAAAAAAAAAAAAAAAAAATCCACACAAATCTTGTGTCATTTTTCTTTATATTTTTTCATCAATATGAATAGTTTGTATCTGTGTGAAAATTTTAAATACATCACAAGTTTGGTTTGGGTAACCCATATCATATTGTCTTATTCCATTTTCCTTTTCAAAATAATGCAAAATAACTTATCTACCAACTTTCATTATATATATGGTGGTTTTGTGTGAAAAACAAATTTCCAATGAAAATTATTACATGTGAATCAATTTTTTATGTAAAGTTATTTTTAAATGTAACAAGTTTCCTAATGGAAGATTTTTCTTAACACAGAAAATGTTTAATACCAAAAAAAAAATCAAAACAAGAAATGTGTGTGTGTGTGAATTAAAATAATTTCCATGTGTGTGCATGTATGTGTGAAATTGGAAGTGTTTTGATATAAGAACATTCATTTAATTTCTAATTTCATGTTAATGGAAACATTCACATCAAACCTTGTCCATTCATCATTTAAACATTTATTACATTCATATGACTTGCATCTAGTTTCAAGGTTCGAATTAAATGAAGTGGGCAATTTTTTTCAATTCTTATCTTATTTATTGAATAATCAATTATCATCCCTTCAATTGAAACAAAACAATATGGCATATTTAATTCAATGTTTGTTATTAAATACAAAGAAAGCCCAACAATGTCGCATTCAAAAATTACATCCAATTTTTTTGTTGGATTTGCATCAAGGTATAGTTAGAAATGAACATGAATATGTGACAAAAATGGCAAAAAACACTATAATGGAAGTTTGTGGCAAGAGTTCATTGTAATTTTTTGGATATTAAAATATTTACAAATGTTAATTTGTGTTTGGAATAAGATATGCAAATGTGTAATGTCTCAATATGGAATGGATTTCTAATTTATCCCTATGCATATAACATACATAACTTATATACACATAGCTTATGTTTAACATGTAACATAAGATATATAAGCTATGTTAATGCATGGCAATGTTATTAATGTCCTTGCAAACGTGAATTAAGCTCAATATATTATCACATTTATAATATGATGAAGTAATAGTAAAAGTGTTCCTAAAGCAACATCTTGAATATATATCACCTTATATGTTAGGAAATGTCCATCCAAGTATGGTGATTTCACTTTTAAAAATGTAATCCAAATTCCATAATTCAAAGATTTGAATAGTACCATTCATCATCAATGGGAAATTTTGTTTGTTTATTTTGCATATAAATTCAGAATCTCAAACTTATACTTGTGAAAATTCATCATTAGATGATTTTGATTATGATAGTGACAAAATATATACAACAACAAACTCAATTATGACTTTGCATAATTGTTTTGGATGCTCCAAAATTAATGGATTATGAAAATACTTTCTATAGCCCCAATTTTTTTTAAATATCTTGTAACCTTATTTAAAGAGAAGCATTTACAAGAACCAAATTTTATAACATTATTTTATAGCCAACCTCGATAATTTTCTAAAAGATTTTCATATCAAAATATTTCAATGGGAATTGTTTTGTAGATTTCAAGATTTTTTCAACCAATATTTCAAACCTTTTTTTAAATGATAAAAATATCCATCCAAAAAGTCATAAGTTATATTTGGGTGTGAATATAAAAAGAAAACTATATGATAATTTTTTTTAACAAATTCAACCCTAAAATAAACCAAACTTGGATAATATTTTCAAATTATACTTGGGTTACCATGATTTGGAGGGCTTGTGTAATTCACCTAATTATTTTGAAAGGCTATAAAATAATTTTTTTGCAATGATTCAACAACTTGGTCCTACACCATTTTTTATGATTTTTACATATATTGAAAATTTGTGGGATCCTTTTGTTAAAACTTTACACACATTACATGTTACAAGATTAAATTACCCAAATAAAATATAATACCTCCAATTCGTTCACAGTATAGTTGAATTGATATAAATTGGTTTTGGGATCTTCATGGAAGGTTAATATTTTAGCTATTGCTACTTTGTAACTTGCCAAAAAGGGACATAACCATTACATGAAACATTATTTGTTTTTAATTATGTTACAATCATACATAAGTATTCATAACGTTGAAGTCAATTAACAATACCAGCCTCTAATATTAACATTTAACCTCTAAGTTAACCCCTAGGGGTTCTTTCTACATTCATTTTACCTTCACTCAAAATCAAAATAAAAAATCTAGGTCAACAATAATCACAAATTTTGTGATTCATATTAATTAATTGGGGAGGTGAGGCTCAAAATACAATTTTGTTTATGTAATAAATTGATTGATTGGCTCAAGACAAAAAAAACCTTTCTAAAAGCCAAAAGTTAGGATAATATTTGAAAAGAAAATTCCCATTCCACTCTAAAATGGGAGTGATATGAAACAAAAACTTTATTATCACTAAAACTATGCACTTGCAACTATCCCCAAAGTATAAAAAAGTTGGTGTTCCTAATCCCCTTTCACCCATCTATATAGGTGAAAGGAAGACAACATTTGCCAAAGCATATGGGATAAAAAAAAAAGGTGTTTATATTATGAACATGTTGGGAAAAAAATGGGAACCTAAAGAAAACACATTGGGAACAATGGATTTTTTTAACACCCCCCCGCACCCACTCATCATTGTTGCATTATGGAATGTGGGTAATGGGGTTCAACAATTAAAGGTTGAATTCCAGCACCTAATCCCAAGAAGGACACTACTCATAAAAATTAGAAAATACGTTAGTAAAAATATAGGGTGCAATATATTAGTTGTGTAATAAAAATTATAAGTTTATTTGTTCAAATATAGGGTTATTTATATATTTTTAACCAAATCATAATTAATATAGTGCACATGTAAATTTTTTATATTAATTTTTTAAAAATAAAACATGTGCATTAAAAATTTAGGGTATTAGATGTTAGTTGATTCAATTAGTTGTTAAGTAATGTTGATTAAGTAGGGTCAATAAATCAAATTAAATTTGGTTTTATAACATTTAAGTGGGCTAAAAAAAACATTTAGACATTTAATTTTCCAGCATGTAACCATCAATTTAAGGTTTTAAGGTTAGTTTAGGACATTTGGGTATAATTTTAGGGTTGTGGCAAAATCTTCTCATTAGATGATCTTAATTTGGTTTTTTTGAAAGAAAGAGCAAACTTTTATGTATTCTTTTTATGTCAAATGGTTAGATGCCGTTAATGTGGGTTTAGGATCTCAAGGAACATGTTAGTTCAAGGATCAAACAAGCACACATGCAAATGAAGAACTAGAACCTATTCTACCACCTAGTGTTATGCATGTGGAGGTTGTTATAATTGTTGATGAATTGGGTGATGTGGCAATCATAGAATTGAAAACACAATATGTAATTTCAAATATGTTGAACGAAATTGAAAACTAGTTTATAGTTGATGGTGGGTGTATTGAGAATGTAATCCACCCTATTGTGAAATATGAAGGTAAAGATCTAAACAAGTCCACATTGGTGAACCAACTTAATGCAAATCCTCTTTTTTTCTAAATATGGGCTAACACATGTGAGGAAATCTATGTATTTCAATAATTTAAATGTTTATTTGACAACTACATTAGTTAGTAGTACATGTTTATTAAGCTTGGGTAGTGATTGTGGGGTGTACTTTGTGTAGGATGATAACAACCAAGATGGTTCAAAGTGACGAGTTGGTAAGAATTCCAAGGTAGGAAAACCCACTTGTATCTGTAATGCCACAAGTAGTGGAACATGGTGGTTAGGGAAAGTGCAAAAAATTAGGAAAATAGTTGGAAATAGATGGGGACTTTCAAGAAAACCCATTGATTTGATGAATAAACCTAATGCTAAAGCTAATAACATAAGTGAGGGCCTAATTATAATGGTGTTATTAAATTGGTTTAGTAAATCTCGTGATAATCTCAAATTTAAATATGATGCGATTGATATCAATTGGGTGGACATTGATTCCATTATATTTACTACCACCATGATTATGAAAAATAAAAAGATATATATTGGTTAAATTGTCTTGATGCAACTTTTTTGGATGAATTTGTAACCAATAAATATTGATAAATTTATTTTTTATTTTTATATACATACATACACCTCGCATACATGGTTTGTTATACGTGTACATACATGCATTCCACATACACTTTTCAACCACAAATATTTTATAAAAAATAAAATTAATATAATGTATTGAAATTGATTGGAATATATATATAGGGTGGCTAAGATATGTGCCTATTAAAAAATTAGATAATAATGGGGTGGGCAAAAAATAGAAATTCAAATGTTAATAACCCCCCTCCCCTCCCCCCCCCCTTCAAAATGGTTAAATGATGCATGTGGTCCCCAAACATGAGATACTTAATTTTATTAATATCTCATTGAAATCCACACAACAATGTTTAGTCAAAAAATTAATTAAAAATTATAGTCATGCACTTCATCACTAAAAGAAAAGTTGTTTGCAATTATATGCAATTTGTTGTTTGTAACTATATTGGTTATTCATGTAATTAAAAAGTTAAAGTTGTATAATTTTCAATGTAGTCTTCACAAAAAGCTACAAAGTATATTATAAGGGACAAAAACGATGACTTTTCCCAATTTTGGGCCTTGGTGAACATTATTTATGACTTATCCCTACATCAATTTAACTCCAAATGCATTAATTCCCCTTTTTCCTTGGTTTGTGTAATTTTAGGGTCTGGCTAACGCAACACATCTCGATGATAGAAAAACACACCTTCTAACCCAAATAGGCATTTCCCATGCATTTCCCATGCAGCAATAATGGAGACGCCGCAACAAAAATATGACGGCTAATAAAGCAAACTTAAATCTCAACAGCAAGTAGTGTTCACACTGGTATGGTGACCTGTTTTCATGTTACATTAGCACTTCTACAGCTTCGCATGTCGGGCCTTCTTTCTCTCCAATTACACCTTTAGGATCGCCCCAAATGTCATCACATACACAACAGGCACAGGCACAGGCAGAGCTGATACAACATCAACAGCAGGATGACGACTTGTTTGTTCCCGATATAAGCGAGCCTGACGACCTGCTTGAGCGGATTGAACCCCCTTCAGAGGCTCCAATATGGCCTTCTCTTGTAGCAGCTATGGCAGATCTGAACATTTTCATAGGTCCTAATGGATGGGCACTTACTTCATTTCGCACAAAGAAGAAGAAAGATGAGGTTGTCAGGGTGTTTCTGCACTATGACCGAGGTGGTACATACTTTAAAGATTAAAGGGTTCAACATTAGGCTATGGGGATTCGTGGATGTGGGAATCCATGGTACTGCCTACCTAGGCAGATCGGGTTAAGAGGTGTGTTTTTCTATCATCGAGGTGTGTTGCGTTAGCCAAACCCTAATTTTATTATGATTGGGAGTTTAACTTGAAAATCTCATCTTAATGCCATCCCAAAGTTTTTGCACCACCTTATTGTCTTAGTGTGTGGAACTAAATAATGCATCCAAAGCTTTAATTTTTTTTGCAATGCATTGTATCGAACTATAGTGGTGGGAACTTTGATCGAAGATGAACTTGCAAATTTCAATACAATGGCCAAATTTCACAATTGGAAAGAACATGAAATAATTGAGCCTACATTAGAGCTTGTTTTTTAAGAGGCCCATGATGATCATGGGATTCAAATGGAAGTTGTCAAGATGAACCCTAGGAGGATTGAAATGACTGAGGGGATTTAACACACCATCAAGATCATGAAGAAATTTATGTGCATGTCCTTGTCACCACTCAACAAGTAACATTCATTTCAATTTCATTAAACTAGGTCTTTGTAGGTATTTACTACAAGACATTAGTTTTATGTACTTTATTATTTGTTATTGGAACATAATTTACTATGAACACGGTTTTAGTTTTTTCATATTTGGGGGGTTTATCATTGTGGTGTGGCTCTAGGGTCTCATATTTCATGTTTAAAAAATATTCACTTACAAATTGCACAAATCCAAATTCAAAATACATCAAAGTCACAAAACAACCATCATTTGTGTGCATATTTTCATGTGTGTAACATTGGTAGTTTCGATAAATCACTATTACAAAATGTGGGTGTAGTTCATTAGTCTTCGTTCACTAAACTAGTGATGTCACTTCATCCCCACTAGGTTTCATTCATTATGACTAATGAATTCACCCAAAATTTAATGAAATCACTTGGTGTACAAGGACACATTTTGTTGTAGAGATGTTGGATGCCAACTTTGTAATGATATCTTGAGGTTTTCTTTTTAACATTTGGATTAGAACTTGGGGGTATTAGGTTTTTATAAACACAAGGGTTGTTAGGTTGTATTAAATCATAAAGGCCACTAAGTTGTTATAAACCAAAGGGCTACTAGGTTGTATTAGAATAACCATTGAGATGCATATGGGCCATTAATACAACCCATTAGTTGTAGGGAATATTGCATATGGTCCTTAAAACAAAACTAACAGTCATTAAGGCCATTGGGTTACATATGGTCCTCATTAAAAAAAAATTGGGGGTCATTAATATTATTTAACATGCACCACATTGCATATGGTTATAGGGGGGAAAAAATGGCGGTCAACATTTAAACTTGGCAATCATTGGGTTGTATTAAATTATAGTGGATGTTGGCAACCATTAGGTCTTCAAAAAAAAAAAACTACAATAAAAATTTAAGGTATAGAGAATGCAAGTTATTTCTTTTATAACAATTAGTCCTAGGGGGGAAAAAAAGGAAGGAAAGAAAAAAAATTGTTTACCCCTTTCAAAATGAATTGAGTACTTGAATATTTTTTGTGTAAATTAATAAGGCAAGGTTGAATGCCTTCATTCACAACCTTGTTGGATGTAAACAATATAAAGTGAACATTTGATGATCCCTGTTGAAGTTCCACGCAAATAAATGTAAAGTAGCAACAAAACCCATCATGAAATTGTGGAACATTCAATATTTTTAATTAAATGATCTAAGATAAGATATTTTTTCATTGATGTATATTGATTTTCAAATTTCACAATGTAAAAGTAAGTTTCAAGTAGCTTAGAATAAATAAATAGCTTTTGGTGTAAACTTTTGAGTGTGGACTTTTGTTTCAAGTAGCTGTCGAGTAGGTTCTAATCAGAAATATATGTATTTTGATGATTATTGGAATTTATGTCAATCTTCATATTCTAACTTAATACATATCTAGTTCATTAAAATTTTAAATGTAAAACCATATTTGAATGCATATTAAATCAACTTGTTTCAAATGTGTTTTTATCTACTTTTTAATCTCATTTACTTTTCATTTAAAATTAAAACTAGATTCTTAGAAACTTATATATGGCATGGACGGTACTTGACACATACTTTCACCCAATTTCATGATATTTTTAATAGTTGTATGCATAAGGGTTAGGTTCAAGCCAATTCAAATAAGTTATTAATTTATTAATTCAATAGCACTTTTGACCATGGGGTCATGGATGCATGGGTGAATGCATTAATGAGTGGCTCACTTGAACTTGGGCTCAATTTTGGTCATTAAAAAATCCTTGGTTAGAATTTGGCTACAATTTTTTAAGGAAGACTTCCACATAAACATTCACTATTTCATGTTCCACCACATATTGAATCAATGTATGGAATTTGAAATGAAAATCAATATGAATGTTTAAATTATCTACCATTATAATCAACTGCCTCATTCATATTTTTTGATTAAAAAAATTCATTACAAAAAGCAGGTGTATTTTTGTCAAAAAGTATTAACACACATGTTTTCATTATCAAGTTGCTAATTTAGAAACAAGTTTCAATTGGCAAATTTAAGATTAAGAGACATTGAAACAATATGGGTACTACAAAAACCAAAACGTTCAATGTCACATACATGAGCCATTCAACCATGCACCCACCCACCTAGTTTCAAATATGGATGGAATATCACATCCAAATTATAAGGTTGATCTTGAAACATTGTAGTGGAGTCAACACAAACTTGCTTGAAATGTTATGAAATTTTATAATATATACATAACATGTGTAAAAAATATATATTATAACACAATTATATTAGATTATATGTCTAAGAATGAATAAGGTTTATCATTTCATAAAATTAGTTATATTTTAATATTTAATAGTATATTTCAAATTAAAATAAAAGATTTATTTTATATTTATACAACATATTTAATATGACTTATATATATATATGATCCATTTATAATAATTTTACGTGGATAAATCATATGGATTCACATGTCTAAATTAAAATTTATTAATAAAATTATAATATATTGGAAGTAAATTTATATATTGATATAAATTCTTAAATCAAAATTTTAAAAAATATGATATATATATATATATATATATATATATATATATAAAATTTATTCTTGTGTTGGCCACAAAGGTTTTTCCATTAACAAATCATGTGTTTGAATTTTTTTTTTCCAAATAATGGTCATTGACATGTTAGTTGATAACAAAATTCAAATATTTTTCTTTTGAAATGATTTTACATTTTTTAAATATATAATTATGCACATTGTTGAAGGAACTTTGTAAATAAATTTTCAAAATTTTCATCTGGACAAATTATCAATAAGGCATGAATCATCAAATTTGAGGTTTTGTGTAATGTTTAAATGATGTATGGTTAAAATATAATAAACAATATATTATTTTCATAGTATGGGTGGCTTGGTGGTAAAAGAATTGAATTCCATCCTTGGGATCCAGGAATCAAACTTCACAAATGATAATCGTTGTGGTTGATGTTGGAATATAATTTAACTACTTAAATTATTTAGGTTTTAAGTGTTTGCCTAAGCGAGCCTAAGTAGGTAGATTAGGTGGCCTACTTAGCCATTTGAACTAGGTTTAAACCTAACTTAAGTGGTGACACATGTCAACAATTGATAGGATGGAAAATATTAAAATAAAAAATTATTTGCATAATATATAATAAGTTTATAATTTAAAATATTATAATTTAAGATTTTAATGTTCCCAAGTCTTTGGGTCCAATTTGTAGTAATAAGAATGACTAAATTATGATTAAATTATCACTAATGACTTCACATATGTCATTTATAACTAATGGATGAAATGTGCCACATTATTGTGCCACATCATGTCCTAAATGACTATTGTCCTAAACAACTTGTTCGCAATGACTTTAAAACTATTTGCCATTTTTATCCTTTGTGATTGGAATATTAGTCATAAACACAATCATATATTTTAAATTTTCTTTTAGTGAAGGTTTGAATGGAAAATGAATTCATGTTGAAAACATTGACTACATTTTAAGGTGTAAGGTTTGGGACGTTATGTCTAATGGTTCCAATGACAACATGAGCCAATTATCATTATGTGAAATGATCACAAAGATTATGCTAGGAATAATAAGGTTGGATGAATTTGATCAAATGTGGTTGCACTACAAGAATCCATTGATTTTCAAATTGTTCAACTTAACAACCTTGTTTGTTTTGACTATGAATTTAGTTAATTTGACTAAAGGTTGTTAATTGTTGAAGTGACACATGTCTTTTGATTAGTTCAATTAGCTAAAGTGACATTTCGTACCACTTGGATATTACATTAATCAAGTAGGATACAAAATGGGCATTTTTGGTAAAAAATGACAAGTTCTTGTACTCAAATAGGACATGTAATCATAAAATTTGAAATAATAATAATAATTACTTAATAATTTTAGAAAATCATAAAAATAACTCAAGAGGAAATTCAATATTTTGTTAAAGTTAAACAATATCTAATATACATATACATATTTTACTATCAATTTAAATTTTTGTTAGAATGGGGAAAATATATACAAATTTCATTTTATTTATATGCTAATTTATAAATTACTTTCCATCATCAAAGTAAAATTTGTCAAAGTTCACATTTAAAAATAATTATCAATATAGGTAAGTAGGTAGATTATATGTGGGGTAGGCATGTATAAGTATAAATTAAGTCACGAAAACATTTTTTTTCTTGAAGAAACATTTTTTGAATTGTTGTTTAATTAACAATAAGTAGGTAGGTGGCAGGTAGTTAAATATCATTACACCAAAACATGTCATATAGGACTACATAAAAATTACATTTGTGGTCATATATGCCATACGTGACTAGCCATGACTACATGACTTTGTAGTCCAAATGTCCCTATTGTACATGCCACCAATCACATCCATGGTTGCATTCATAACCATCTTTTGCAACTATGGCCCCCATGATTATAATCATAATGGACATAGTTTAGAAACCACATCCAACAGTGCACAAGTTTTTTAGTAATGATTGTTATTCTTGAATAGTAATTGTGGGGTGTACTTTGTGTAGGATGATGACAACCAAGCTAGTTCAAGGTGATGAATTAGTAAGAATTCCAAAGTAGGAAAACCCATTTGTATCTATAATGCTGCAAGTAATGGAACATGATGGTTAGGGAGAGTATAAAGAATTAGAAGGAGAGTTGGAAATAGATGGGGACTTTCAAAACAACCCATTTACTTGATGAATAAACCCAATGTTGTAGTTAAGAACATAATTGGGGTCCAATTATAATGGTGTTATTAAATTGGTTTCGTAAATCCCGTGGTAATTTCAAATTTAAATATGATGTGACTAATACCAATTGGGTGGACATTAATTCCATTATATCTATTGTCACCATGAATTGTGAAAAGGAAACAAAATAATATTGGTTAAATTGTTTTGATGTAGTTTTTTTTAATGAATATGTAACCAATAAATATTTGTAAATTGCATTTTCATTTCCATTACATACATTTCACATACATGGTTTGTTATACATGCATACATACACTTCACATACATGGTTTGTTATACACACATACATGCACTCCAAATACATTTTTCAACCACAATTTTTTAATTATAAAAATTTAAACTAATATAAGGTATCAAAATTGATTGGATTAAATGTATAAATAAATGTAAGGTGGCTAAAATATGTACATATTATAAAATTAAATAATAATAGGGTTGGAAAAAATAGAATTCAAAAGCTAGTACCCCCCCTAAAAATGGTTGAATGATGCACATGGTCCCCAAACTTTACATTAAGTGTCCTCAGGCCATGGATATTTTGAAAATATTCGTGTAATTATGGATCACAAGAAAAATTCTTGTACTTTTTCACTACCCAAATTCATTAGGTTTTTGATTAAATAGGACAAAATTGATTAATATGCAACTTTTATGGTTATGGTAAAAAAATACTAGTTAATTAAGACATTTTTAATGGAATGTTTTTTAATCATTTTGGATAGTCACATGTTACACTAGTAATTCGTAATTAAGAAATTATGACATGAATATACGAGGTCCCGAGTTAATATGACATGGACTAATGTGTCATCTCATCATATATATTTTTTTTTCCCCCAAATTGTGGAGTCACAAATTACATTTTTGTCATGAAATGCCATGACAAATTTACATGTTGTGAAAAAAGTATAAAGTTTTTTTTTCTTTTCAAATTTTGTTGACAAAAATGTTTTGACACCATTTAAGCATGATGTACATGTTTGTGTATTCACCACAATGTATATGTTTGTAAATTGCATTTTTACAAGATACATTGTGGCATGTATCCATCAAGGATTGAACCCAAGACCTCATGGAAACACACTGAGGTTTTAGCCATCAACAATTTATTAATAATGATGAATTTTTTTACGAAATTCAAATTTTAACATACATTTTCCTTTGCAAAACTTATTCAAATGCTACAAGTGAAAAGATGATCTGAAAGTTTATTCAATAAAGTATATACATACATATATATTACAAAAATTAGATTTACAATGTTAAAAAAAGTTTTAAATAACATTTCATGAATAAGTCAACACATATCAAGTAGTAAATATAGCCATTTAATTATCAAGACCATATTTATTTAACAAGATTAATCATACACTAATACCAATGATTAATTACACAAATTTGAAAAATAAATCACAACATATATATTTTTAAAATGATGTGAAAATATGTTTTACATTTTTTTCCTTTGTAAAAGGACACGACTTAATTTGGTGAAATTTTGGGTTTAAATGGTTGGATTAACCCCTCTCCCCCTAGCCAACGTGTTTTTTTGGTTTTGGATTTTTTTAATTTGGAAATTATTTTTTGGAAAAATTGGAAACAATAGTGCAACTTGAAGGGAAAATGTAATGAACAAAAAAATTGCCAAAAAATTATGATAAAAATTTTGAAAAAAAAATGTTATTCTTAATGAATATTTAAAAAAAAACAATTATAATAATTTCAACCTTAAACACATAATTAATTCAAACATCAAATTCATTTGAAAATATTTAAGTTCAATATTTGAGATGATTATAAACCTTATCCAATGTTTTTGAAAATTTAAAATAAATATTAACAATGTAACCAAAGGTTTTTTTTGTGGTGAAACCATTTTGCAAACATAAAAAGGGCCATCAACATTAACAAAGGATTTTTTTAATTTAAAAAAAATTAATTAAAAATTTTAGACTTTTTTGATGATATAATTTTACAATGGGCTTTAGGATGTGTAATCAAAATATCAAAATATTTTAATCAATACTGTATATATATTTTTTATAATTTACAAAATGGAAGTTTAATTTTTAAAAAAAAACTTGAAATTGCATATCACGAATCAAATGACAAATTTTTTTTTGTTTAAATTGACTTGGAATCTTTGTAAATTGAATATCAATTTTTAAATGCATTCATTAAATCTTTTACAATTTTATTTTCAATACATAAAATATATCCAAAATTTAAAAACTTGCAAGTTTTTATTTTCCCCAATATGATTAAGTATAATTTATTTACTTATTTTTGTGATGTTGCTAAAATGGTAATCATCCATAACAAAATTGTCACATTTGGTTATAGACAAGTTATGTAGTTGGAAGTTTGTTTAAATTCTTCAATATTATGGTTGCATACTATATTTTATTGTAAAAAACTGAAAATATATATTTTAAATCTGACCAAAAAAATCCTTTCAAATTTATTTTCCTTGATGTTTTGCCCCATTAAATTGGCATAAATTGGCCACAAGAAGAAACATCAATTAAGTAATCAATATAACCATTTTATTATCAAGCCCATTTTTTTTTAGCAAAATGAATCATACATTAATACAAATAATTACTAACTTACATTTGGTAAAATTTTTGGTTTAAATAGTTGGATTACCCCACCTCCCACAACCAGCATGTTTTTCTGGTTCAAATTTTTTTAATTTGGAAATTTTTGTTGGGAAAAAAATCGAAAAAATAATGAAAATTCAAAAAAAAAAAAACCAAAACTTTGAGGTCTGAAATTTCAATAAAAAAGAGTTATTTCTAATGAATAATTTTTTAAAAATAATTATAATAATTCCAACATTAAACACATAAAGATTCTGACATCAAATTTACTTGAAAAATTTTAAGTTTAATCATTGAGATCATTATAAACCTTGTCAATTTTATTGAAAATTTAAAATAAACATTAATGATGTAATTGAATCTTTTGTGTGATGAATTTATACCATTTTGCAAACGTAGAAAGGCTATTAACATCAAAAAAATATTTTATAATTATTTTATATTTTTATATTTTAAAAATGATATAATTATACAAGGGGTTCTAGGACTTGTATCCAAAATATAAAATTATTTTAACAAATTTGAACCTCCATATATGGCTTATAGCCAATGGCTAAATTTTTTATGGATGATCGTGAAGAGGATTACAAAAATTTTAAAATTTTAAAATTAAAAAAATTATTGATGCCATTATTATTATCACCATTTATAATCCATTCATTCTTTTTTTTTTGAATGGAAATTCTTAATCCATCTCTAAATATTTGAACATAAACATGTAACAAAACAAGTCTAATTTTTTTAATAAACCGTCTTTTAAATTAAAATAATAAGTATAAAATATTAATAATTTTTCATACTAGTAATAATAATAATACATAATATTAATCCTTTTTTAAAACACAGATTTCTTTTTTCATACACCAAAAAAAATGAGGAAAAAATTAAAAATTATTTTTGGGGTATTTTTGGTGTGCCATCATGAACATTCATAATAACAAACTTGTCCATGATGCCTAAAACAAACTAGGGTAAAAACATACATTCCAATTTACATAAATGTAAAAAAACTTAATATATAAACAAATTATAATTTAAAGGTCTACATGCATTTTAAACTTTGCATACATGAACATTTTGACCTAATCATTAACGCATTCAAATATAAATGTGAAACTTCCCAATTTTTATACATTCATTTCAAAAAATTGTGATGAGTGCAAAATGCCACTCATGAATATTGAATTTAACAACATTCAAAATGAATGATTTAAGTCATATGCAAATGTTAATAGTTCAAGAAATGCGAAAAAAAATCATTAATCCATTCAAGTATAAATGTGAAGCATTAAGTTGTTACATGTGTTTCAATATATATTAAAAGGTGCAATATGTACCATTTGAATAGTGGTTTCAATAAGCTCAAAGTGAATGACTCAACTTGTGTAAAAATGTTGATAATTCAAGAAATGTGAAAAAATCCCTAAACCATTCAAGTATAGTTGTAAAATATTGAGTTGCATGTTTTTTAATGTATTATAATAAGTGAAAAATGAAATTTGTGAATAATGATTTTAATATACTAAAAGTGAATGGTTCAATTATGATAATTGAAGATAAGTGAAAAAAAACACTAATTCATTTTAATATAAATGTGGGGTTTTAATGTATTACATGTGTTTTAACAAATTATGGTATGTGTAGAATTTAATTTGTTAAGTAATGGTTTTGACACGTTAAAAGTTAATTCAACTCATGTACCATGTTGATAGTTAAAGAAATATAATAAAAAAATTAACCCATTATAATGCATTATCTAAATAAAGTTAAATGCTACCTCAATTTTCACATCAACAATTTGAAATTATTAAATAATTGAATAAGGTCCAAATTATACTCATAAATGAACAACATAGTGAACGTAATAACTATGAATAATATTGATCATTGATTAGTGGTACAAGTCACTTGTGAATTTTAAATGGCCAAATGTAATTGAAATGTAATCAAATCGGACAATAATTGCAATGTGTGGGGGTGGAAAAAGATAAAATTTCTTCTTGTGGATTATTGGTTCAACTTAATTGTAACACATTGTACAATTGTGAAAAAACCAATAAACCACATCTTTAATGAACATTTCAAGTACAGTGACATTTGATCCTCTTATAAAAACCCATACATAATTGTGTAAATATAGTCAACATAATGTGAAATAATAATAATATTTATTTGACTTGCATCACATAAATAAATAATATTTAAATGGATATAAGTTTTTAATATAGTTGTAACAAATTTCAGGGCCGTGTTTATAATAACAATTTGCTTGCATCAAATATGGTGAAATTGGATCCATCCTCTCTTCTGTTCATCATTTTGATCACTTGAATTCATGTTTAAAGTAAAAGTGTAAAAGGAACAATGCCAATGAGCTTTAATGAATGAACTCCTCTCCAAATGAAAATACCATGTTAAAATACATCACCCAATGCCTAAGGAAAAAACAAGAAAAATAAATTGTAGGAAAACAATTGAATGGCTCACATTAATAACAATTTTTTAGTGAATATATTCCCCTCCCAATGAAAGTGCCGTGCTAAAAATCATTACCCAATGCCTAGGAAAGGATACAAAAAAAAATCACAAGAAAATAATTCAATTGCCCACCTAAAATAACAATTCATTTCCAAATGAAAGCAACATGATAAAAACCATTGCCCAATGCCTAGGAAAGCATAAGAAAAATAATAAAAGGATAGGAAAAATACTTAAAGGAGAAATTGGATGTGATTTCTCCTCTTCTTTCTTCTCCTTGTCATAAGTTGTGATCATTTACATAGGCCATAAATAGAAATGTAAGAAGAAAAATGCCAATGAACAATAAGAAACCTTAAGGAATGGTTAGGACAAAGTGTAGCCGGACAATGGGTGATCGTTCCAGAAAACTCTCTGGACTGGACTTGACGTGTGAACGAGGGGACGGTTTGGCCGCCTCTAATGGAGAGTGACGGCGGATCTCTGATTTTGTGTTGA
>Ga0209611_10008320_pt1 | contig 16265 bp, 10 predicted proteins | sample S1TSphgellanicum_3_FD_187693 | JGI IMG/M metagenome (GOLD analysis project Ga0209611, IMG submission 187693) | Host-associated microbial communities from peat moss isolated from Minnesota, USA - S1T2_Fc - Sphagnum magellanicum MG (SPAdes) (version 2) | ecosystem: Host-associated > Plants > Peat...
GGCGGTGAAAAAACTGGGTTTTGTATGAGTGCATCTTCCCTGTAACAGGGGGATGCTTGTTTCCCAGGTGAAGAAGACCTTCAAAGGTCTAGCACATGACTTTTGAACCAACTTTGTTTTGAGGAAATGATGATGAAGGTGTAAATGATTGCTGCTTGTTGTGACACCCTTTTGATCTTTTTGATCTTTCCACTTGGAATGTCTATTAGATTGCCGTCCTTCTTGGAATCTTCATGGGTGGTCATAGTTAGAATTGTAACCTTGTCGGTTTCCATTATGTAGAAAATCCATGATTGATTCTTTTTCACAAAGTTGGGAAATGCTTGTTCCAACATGATGCAAGATTCATGTTCATGATGAATTGAGATACTTATCATGTTTTACACCTTTTCTTGTTTCATTGGACATGGAACAAGACAAAGTTAGATAGTGGACATGAACTAGACCAATTGTCCTTATATGAAAAACAACATCCGCACTTTCTTTTGCAACAAGCATGCTAACCAAACATATATGGCATGAGGAAAAACTTCATTCTCCAATTGAACATTTTTGGATTCTTTTGAATTTTGAACCTTGTTCAATCCTTTCAATGTTTGCATATTCTAATTCAAATAGCTACAAGAACTTATGGTGGTCATGGCATTCAAGGTTGCATTTGAAAAACGATGACATCAAATTTATAGCCCTTTGTTGATGATGTTGAATCTTGAATGTTGATAGTTGGTGGATTTGAGGTTGGCATTGTGGCGGTCCCCAACCCCCAATGTTGCTACACATTCCTTGAAAGTTGTGATGATTTTAATGTGCTTTGTTGAATATTGTGCCACATGAACCAATGCTTATTACATATCACAATTTTGAAGTTGCTTCCAATGCTTCAAAGCTCCAAACAAATGTTTTGAGACAAATGTTTAGATCAACAATTTTGTTTTCCTTCAATTTACAAAAGTGGAATTATTGGCAATCTTGTGGGCCAAAACCTAGAGTAAAGTGGCTACTTTGTGTGTCATTTGGTTGAAGTGTGAATAGTTAGTTCCTTTGAAAGAAAATTTGGTGTGTCCTATGCAATTTGGTTTCCTTGGTTTTCAAATGGAATTAGTCACTAAAGAAATCTCAATGTTTCTACAAGTAGTGATTTGTTAGGAATATTTTGTACTCCTTGATGGGATTCAACAAATCGCCAAATAATTTATTTTATTTTATTTAATTAATTAATTAAACTAAACTAAAATCTTAACTTTGGCATTTGGATTTTTAACTTTCAAATTCAAATCACACAATTTTTCAATAGTGAGTGCATCCTAAGTGGGTGGATTGTAGCTTTCTATCACTCAAATTGTCTTTCCCATCAGCAAGTCAATTTAAGGAAATTAAAGGGGCCTTTAAAAATGGACATATAATTGGATGCAACAATTGCGCATTTTCAAAAGTCCTTAACTCAAACCTAAACTTAAAGTTTAATTAAATAAAAATTTAATTAAAAAAATTTCAATATTCATATTAATTATTTAACACAACTTGTTGTGATTATCATAATTTTTCAAATGCCAATGCAAAAACACATTTATCATAATTATGTGCAATTTTCGGTTTATGTCATCCTTCATTTCCTTAAAAAAAAAATTCACTAAAAAATGAATTTATTTATTATGAATGATATATTGATCTTCAATCTTTTGGCCTTTCAAAACCACAAACATGTTGAAAAGATGGTGATATGATACACCCTTCATTAAGCCACATATAAGTACATATGCCTTCTAACCACACCTCAAATTCTAATAACTAGTTTGTTAGACCTATAATAACCCAAAATTAAATTTGTAAAACACCAACAATATTAATCCACAAATATTCACAATGTTGAAAACATATTGTTATTTCCTTATGAATATTATTAGTGTAACTTCTGCTCCTCGTGTTGGGTCCAAGTGTCCAATTTTGTTACATTACTAATTTTTCCTTCCCAAAATCATTTTTTGTAAATTAATTCAATTTTCAATGACAAAAATACTCAAAATTCAACATCTTGCACATTGTTCATGCTTAGGTCTAAAAATTTCCAAATCACCATTCATTAAATCCTACTACTCCCTCCAAGCTTTACAACAATACAAGGAGCATGCCCAAATTCTTCTATGATTTTTGGTTTTTATGTTAATGACTTTTCAATGAAAAAATTATTCAATTTCAATAACTTCTCGATTGTAAGTTGAAACATATTATGAAACCCTAAATCAAGCAAAATTATCTTTTCCTATAGAGATAGATGACCTATTAAATTTACCCTTGTATAAAAGTAACCAAATTAGTGGCTACAAGCTAGTAGATTAAAAGCCCCAAAAGTGGCCTCTAAGCCAAGTGCCTCCTCAAGCTCCTCAAGCCCATCCCTTCTCATTAACTGAAACGTACATTGATGTAAGGTTGTGAGTTTTCATCCAATGCCCTTGAGTTCTCATCCAATGCCCTGCTTACAAAAGCAACTCTAGAAAACACATGGACCGTCCGATCTCTAATCTGACGGTTTCTTTGGGTTCAGCTCACCTAGGCCTAACTTTTTCCTTCTGGTGTCATTATGATCTGTCCGTTGGATCTTACGATACTCGCGCTAGATCTAACGGTTACTCCCTCTAGATGTTTGGTTTTAGGGTTTACCAACAGTCACGACCCTTTTGGGATGCAAACACTGCTCACACAGAAAAATCGGTTCTTTCTTCATGACTTCAGTCGAATTCGGGCAATGAATTCGTGGATGATTGTGATTGCAGCACGCCTGTAAGATCGATGATTTTTTTGCTACACCCACTTGCTCGCAGCAAAAACCCAACAAACAGAAATTATAACAAAATTTGAATTTCGTTTATGGGAAGTTGCAGTTTGCAGCAGATCTTTGTTTTTTCCCCCTTTTGTTCTCATAGATATGGCGAGACTGGGGATGGTGCAGAGGTTGGCAGTTTTGGCAGCATTCCAAGCTGCAGTTGCCGCGGCCTATTTCTCCATCATTGAGGTATTTCATCTCTCTCCACCGTGAGTGAGAGAGAAAGCGGGTGTTTAATTCCAACAAAAAAAACTGTTTTGCAGCTTGTAGATGTCTTCTTTCCCGTTCTTGAGATTTTGGGGATTTCATAGCTTTTCAGGTTCTGGGGGTTTGAGAGAATTGGGTGCCTGTGATTGATTGATGGGTGATTTGTATGCTGCAGCGATCGAGGACCAGGGAAGGAAGCTTCAGTAAAGATGGGTACGACTTCTGGGACATGTATGGAAAGCCGAAGCACATGAGGAAACAAGAAGCAGCTGCTGTGATAGATGAAAAGAAGGCCTGATTTGATGTTGTCCGTAGCCGGCCAGCACATCCAATACTCTTTGTAACGCTCTCACCATCCTCACTACAAATTGTTAGAGGATTTGTTTTCTTGAGAGATGAGACGGTGTTCAATTGTCGTGTTATAGGAGCTGGTGGCATAACTTTGCTTTGATGAGTAGAAGAGTGCATGCCAACAAACAAGGCCATGAGGTTCAAGTGGAATGTTGAACCATGATCCACATGCAGAGTGCAACAAGATAGATAGACATTCAGATTGCAACAAGATAGGTAGATATTCAGCTTGCAATGAGAAATTATAGACATTCAGATTGCAACGAGATAGATACACATGAGCTTTGAGATGGTGTTAGGGTTCTGTTTAAGAGAGAAACAGTTCTGGCAAAGTTGTTGAAGTGGAGATGCTGGTGCTAACAGCCTCAATGCTCTGGCACATTGTTAATTGTATCTTGCAGAACCAAAATTATCCCTTAATAATTAGGGTTAGGTTTTGAGGATCTGGGCTCTTTTTCTCTCTAGTTTCCAATGCATGGTTTTTGTTGGCTCTGCCTGGAAGTGATAGACAATAATATATTGTAGTTTTCCTTCAGTCCCACATTTTGAAGTAGAATGGTACATGGATGTAGTTTTCATTTGGTCCCTGAACAGGTGTGCGACTGGCACTGCTGTTTATACTGCTTTAGTGTTTTATATTGTTTTTTGGTCTTTTTTGGTTTTTGTTTCTTGGTCCTTTGTTCTCTGTTTTGACTTTCCTTCTTTGAAATTCTCTGTGGCTTGTTGAAGAAGTCTTAACCTTGCTTTGATTTTTCTTAATCGCAAGAATGGAGATTTCTCGATTCTTATGAGAGACATTTTTTCTAATCACTGTGGCAGATGTTCTGCATCCCGCAGTGATCAGCTGGGCACTTCAAGGTTTATCTTTTGGGAGCATAAGGCCCCTCCAGCCACCTGTATTGGGTGATAAGGATTGTCCATTTTCTAGAGCAGGGTTTATCATTTTCTAAAGTGATGGTCCCTTCCAGAAAAGGTTTTCTCTTTGTGTCTGGTTTTTCTCCTCCTGTTTTTTGTTTCTCTGTCAAGCTGTCTTCTTAAAGGCATACTTTGTTCACTTGTAAGGTTCTCTTGCAGGTTGAAAGTAGTAAGGCTTTGGCTCCTCAGAGGGTCATTCTGAAGTCTTACAAAAGTGCTTAGGAGAGTTGTGTCTCCATTTTTCTTGTGTCTTTTTTTTTTTCTCTTGTTTTCTCTTTTAAGTCTCTCCTTGTTAAAAGTCATTTGCTTATTCTTTAAGACATGCTTTGCTTACCCATAAGGTTCTCTTGTGGGTTCAAAGTAGTAGACTTTAGCTGCTTGGAGAGTTGTTCTAAAGCTTTACAAGTCTTAAGTGATCAGGAGAGTTCTTCGTCTGCTCTTGTTAGTGTGTTTTTTCTTGTCTCTGTCTTTGTCTTTTGAGCCTATTTTAAGGTCAAGAGCAAGCCCCAGTTTGTCATAAGGCATTTGAAGTCTTTGTTGCAGGTGACTCTCTCCAAGTGCTGGCACTGTGATCTTTGAAACAAGCAATGCCTTTTGATTCATATGACTCATGTTCGTTCCAATATCTCAATTTCTGCTAAGTTGGGAGTTGTCAATAGTCAATTCTACAGGTTTTTTGGGGCTTTGTAGTTGTAAAGAGTTCTTTGTCTCTCAGATGGTCAGTCTTATTGTTGTTCTGAAGAATAAAGGTGAACCTCTAAAGATTCTGTTATAGAGGACCAGAGGGTTACTCAATAAGGAAAAATTCATGTTTGGAGTTTCAGCATTTGGAGTATTCCGAATGATTCTGTATAGAGTCTTGTAAGTGGGGTGCTTCTTGTAAGCTCACTTGGTCTTTGTTTTTCCCTGCTATTCTTTTCTGTGTGTTTTGTCTGTCCTGTTGTGTCTTTCTGTTTTTTGTGATCTCCTTGTGTCATTGTCTGTTGCTAGCCAGTATTGTGGCTGAGTCTTGCCGTTGCTTCCAGCCAGATTTGCAGCAGAAACTTCCAGCCAGGTTAGTGTTTTCACTGGCCTTTACCCACTGCAGGGAGCTCATGAAGTCAGTGGGGGATTTGTGATGGAGAAGTCACTATCATACGTGCTACTGTTGATGGTCCCTGAACACGCGTGAGACTCGCACTGTCATTCATACAAGCAAGTGTTTTATTTTGTTTATTTTGTTCTTTTTTTGGTTTCCTTTTCTTGGTCCTTTGTTCTCTGTTTTGTCTTTCCTTCTTTGGAATTCTCTGTGGCTCGTTGAAAAAGTGTGAACTTGCTTTGATTTTTCTTAATTGTGCAAATGGAGAGATTTCTCAATTCTTATGAGAAATAGTTTCATTAGGTACCCACATTTTGAAGAATGTTCCAGAAATGTAACTCTGAAATACAAGTTCATTTTTGGTTCCACATTTTGAGGAATGTACACCCACTGTTAATTTTTTGCAAACTTGATGGATGGTTTTCTATTTTCACCATCACCAGTTTGAGTCTTTGAACCTTGCCATGAGATCACCAGTGTAGTTTTTCATTTAGTCCCACATTTTGAGGAATGTTCACCATGTGCTACTCTGAAGTATGTGACTTCATGCACAGTTGAACATGAGCCATAAGACCTGGAACTAGTATGTACCCTTTCATCTGGCCCCACATATTGAGGTATTTTCACCAGGTGGTAATTTGAACTGTGTGCATCAAATATTCAAGGATGATTTTGAAGAGATTGTAATCCAGGGTGACTGATTATGTTCTTGTTGTAATCAAATGGGCTTCTTTAGCAAGAGGAGTGACAATGTAGGAGAGAAAAAGAGAGATCTACAGAAACAATGTGGTGTATGAGGCAGAAGCATCTCATTTACCTTGTCAATCTCATTCCTGGTTGGCAAGCTATGCTTCTGCTTCCCCAACACTGGCACTTGGTTCTATCAGGTTTGAGTACCCTGGAGTAATCAGCCTCAATGAAACATGTTATGCTGGTTTCGTAAAAACCCCTGGAGCACCCACCAGCTTGGGCAACATGATATTTTGGATTTCCAAAGAGACTTCAACACTCTTGGAATATCCTACATTCTCATTAGAAATGAATTTAAATAAATATTGGTCCTAGCCAGCCTTTCCTGTAGAAAGTGTTGTAGAGAGGCCTGTATGGTCTATGATCTATGTCGGTGTCTCTCCATGACCCCTGTTTATCTCCAAAGTGTTACAGCTACCTTTGGGCAGGATCTCTAGAAACCCCCTCTACATAGTTTCCTGAGATCCAGAAAATCTTCAGGGTTTTATAATTGTGCCTGCATGCTGCAACTCAATAATGCTACTGATTTCTGCAAGAAGAAAACCTTGCACATCCTAAACCCACCGACCAAAGAATACCTAGTTTGGATGACTAAAGAAGGACCTAATCAGGCCAGGACAGAACACAAAGGCCTTCCTTCACACTGCACTTTCTGACGTCTCCTTGCGATCACCAAAGATTCGGCCACGAAAATCCTCAACCATGCGTGGTAGCCCATCTCTCAATGGGACCTTGGGTTCCCATCCCAGCATTTCCTTTGCCTTTGAGATGTCAGGTTTCCTCTTGTGAGGGTCATCTGCTGTGTTCTCGCGGAACTCAATCCTTGCATGAGGGTCAATCACTTCCTTCACCACCTGGAAGACCAAAAGTAGGTAATCACATATCCATACAGTGATGCTCCCTTCTACAGATCTAGACATGAAAAAACTCCCCAGTTTCTAGACCTGCCTGACCAGAGCAAAGGATTGAACCTTTACAGTGGAGAAAAAGGCAACAAGAAGCTCATGATCTCATTTTGAGATGTTTAAAAGAAGATTTGAGGGAGAGAGATACTGACCTCTGCAAGTTCCAACATGGTAAATTCACCAGGATTTCCCAAATTGAATGGACCAACATGCTCACTCTCCATCAACCGCATCAGGCCATCAACCTGTACACCAAACCCACATCCAGTACTGTCAAACTTTCTCCACCTTAGTTCTTAGCTGTGCAACATGCACAATCTTCCTAGAAGAGTTGCTTCAGAGTCCACAATGGCCATAAGCATTGCTCCAAACAAACCTAGCTAATCTCATGAAAGCCAATTACACTAAACCCAGACATTTGCCTCATTCCTGCAGTAATGCTATCCAATTGGCATAATATACCAGTGATCCAAGCATAGCACAGTATCACATACCAGATCAGAGACATACTGGAAACTCCGAGTTTGTTTCCCATCACCATACACTGTCATTGGTTCTTTCCGGAGTGCCTGCAAAAAAGTTTAACAAGGGATCTAAATTTCAATGACAACAACATCCTCCCAGCTTCTTGTGAGGATGGTGTCAGACGATCATACTCCTCATCCACTAGTTAAACCATACAATAAGTTTTGAGAGAACAACAATAGCCAAGGTATATCATGTGGAGACTTGACAGAAGTATAGTTGAGTGGAATGAAACCTGGGCCACAAAATTGCTCACAACTCGACCGTCGTCAATACACATTCTTGGACCATAAGTGTTGAATATTCGAGCAATTCGAACCTGTAGATGTGGATGTGTTAGTACTAGAAGCCAATATGGCCTTTCTGACTCCAAATCTCCAGCCCCTAATACTTCTCCCCAAATTATTTGCATCCAAAATTGATTGCAATTCAGCTTCACCCAGGTGCTGGACTGATTCACAGTTGAGATAAAGTTCATTGATCCAACAAATTAGGCAACTGAACTCACAGAATTAAAAAAAATTTAAAAATTAAAAAATACAATAAAATGAAACTTTGGAGAAACAAAGATAAAAAAGAGATCAAAGTTACGAACAGTAAACCTGCACATCAGCTCCTCTGTGGTAATCCATAGTCAGTGTCTCTGCTGTACGTTTTCCTTCATCATAACAGCTCCTGACACCTGGTTGGACATTCGACAAAGTCAGATCTTAACCAGGCAAAATGGTAGTAGTATACACTTTGAACACATCCCAATAGAAATGGGGCAAAGACACAAAACCCAAAATAGAAACTTTAAAAAACCACCCAAGTTTCAAAGGACAATTTTTGTTGTAGTGTTTGAGAAGAGGTCCATTAGTTTAAACCAAGGCATAAACTACAGTCCTAGAACAAGTGGGCTTTAGGGGGTGTTAGGTGGTGTGCACACCGATTGGATTCACATTGCCCCAGTAATCTTCCTTCTGCGGATGCTGCAAGGGATCACCGTAAACTTCACTAGTGCTTGTGAGCAGGAAGCGTGCACCAATTCGCTTTGCTAGGCCCAGCATGTTTAGGGTTCCCACCACATTTGTCTTGTGCAAGAAGGTTAAGGCTTTCATCACATCAACCTTAGAAATAAGACTGATACCAAGCAAGCAAGCAATTACCACACTGTGAGTTGAACATTGCAAGGGCATCCATTGCACAAGCCTCATAACGTTGAGAAAACAAGAGCAATTGCAATGTCAACAGAAGCAAAGAAAGAGAAGGATATGATAGTCTTGACAGGATTGAACTTGTAGTGAACTGGGGATGCAGGGCATGCCAAATGATAGATCTGATCGACTTCCAAAAGCAGAGGCTCAACAACATCATGGCGGATGAGCTCAAACCGAGGGTTTCCAAAATGATGCATCACATTCTCCTTCCTGCCAGTGAAGAAGTTGTCCACAACAATGACGCTGTCTCCCCTGGCCATCAGCTTGTCCACAAGATGGCTGCCAACGAATCCCGCTCCTCCTGTCACCACAACTCTGAGCGACTTCCTCTGCAAACCGAGAGGAAGCTTGGCGCCCGGGCTGATGACACCACCGACATGCTGCTGTTTTCTTGTTGCTATGCCGCCGCCTTGGTAGCCACTACTACTTTTCTGCAACTGCATCGTCGTGGCGCTGCCACCAATATCAACTTCTTCCGCAACTGTGTATCGCATTTTCCCGTACGTCGCAGCAGCGGCAGATCTATGATCATGCTGCTGGTTGTGTACATCCCGCATTGTGTACATAAACTGCGGGTGGAGGAAAAAGAAGACAGACGCGATGGCCATACCTATCACTACGAACATCACTCGCTGCTCCCTGCACAAATATTCCACCGGCTTCGTCAAAGACCATGGCTTCTGCGGCGGCTTCGGCGTGTAGTTCCCAGATTGCTGCGGAATCTCCGGCCGCCGGTGATTCAAGCTCATAGAAGACATCACTTCTTTCCCTCGCCCGTTTCAAGCTCCACCGGATCCGGTTCCTGTGTTGGCGGAGCACGGAGGAGCGAAAACAACAACAACAACAACAACAACAGTAATAGCAGCTTCTTCAACGATCCTTGAAGATCTTCGCTTATAAAAATTTTCTTGTCAAAGAAAAAAAACACAACGTTTATCTCACAGATGTCAAAATAAAGCTTCTAAAGCTTCCAACAAATTGGAAGCAAAAACAAAAAACAAAACGCTACCAAGAAAGAGCTACAACAACACAAGAAAGCTTCGCAGAGGAGAGAGAATCTTTGGAATGCGCTGCATTTGATCATGTGCGGGGAAGAGCAGCAGCAACAACAAAAACAACAACAGCTTCAAGGATCATCATCCTTCACAGAAACCTCCAAGATCTTCCCTCAAGACAACAAAAAAAATTCTGAATTTTTCTTGTGAAAGAAAGAAAGAAAAGAAAGAAAGAAAAAGCTTCTCTCAAAGATATCAACAGAAAGCTCCAAAAGCTTTCGAAAAAATGCGAGGAGAAAAAAAAAAGCTTCGATATAATGCTACCAAGAAAGAGCTGCAAGAAGAAAGCTTCACGGAGAGGAGAGAGAGAGAAGAGAAGCGTCTTTGAGGGGAAGTGGAGGCGCAAGCAAAAAGGGTGACTTGGCAACTAGATTCAAGTGTAACCAAAGCACAAAAGGGTGACGCGAAAGCCTCTATTAAGGTGGTAACCAAAGTGCAAAAGGGTGGCCTGCAAAGCTACCTACCTATCTTCAGGTATAACCAGCCAGGGACCATTCTGGGAAGATAGGTAGGTAGGGGGGGAGGGGGGCGGTGAACTGGGGGTTAATTTAGTAATTATTATTTCTAATTATTTATTATTTTCAATTATTTCAGAAAACTAGCTAAACAGGCCCTCCCGTGTCCCAACTCAGTTACTTATTCATTTATTTATTTATTTATTTATTCAATTTTGTGAGGTTGTTCAAGTGGCAATTGTCCATAAAGCATATTTAGCCAAATTTGTGATATTCAAAATAAGAAATTAAATTTAAAAAAAAAAAAACCAGCTTAAGCACCCTTTGAGATTGTAGGCAATTGTGCTGATTTTTTTTTTAAAAATTAAAAAATATTTTTTGGTTGTTTTTTCATTTTAAAAAAAAGAGTCTTTAAGATGGAATATTCTTTTTTTCCAAATTATTTTTGGCAAACTGACGAATATTCGCAACACAAAAAATCACTTGCCCTTCCCCCCCCCCCGCCCCCCTTTAACTCACGAAGGAGGTTGGGGTAAGTAAGTAACCTGAGGTCAGTTGTGGGGTGGCTGGGTACCCACTATAAATAAATGTGCAGGGTATTTAGCCTGAGGCTGAGGGTAAAGGGCATTACCAAAATAAGGGTGTGCAAGGGTGAGAGCTCTTGCCTTGCACAAAGCTCAAATTTATCAATCACATGGATGATATTGGGAAAAATTGGATGAAAAATTGGATGACAAGTTTCAACATGGATGAATTTATCATATTGTGAATGAATCTCATAAGGACATGAAAATTGGACACAACTTGAAATGGATGATGTTCACCACATAAATGAGAACAACATTTGGAATTTTTTTGGATAAAATAGACAAAAATTCTCAACATGGATGAATTGATGACATATGAATGAAGCTCGGACATAAAAGTGGGAGACAAGTATGAAAATGACATTGCTAAAATTTGGATCAAATTAAATGAAATAGATGGACCTTTCAACATGGACAAACTTTATCACACATGAACGAAACTAATACATGAAAGTGGGACATATGCATGAAATTCACAACATGGATGAAAATGATGAATTAGTTTCATTTGTTTTATCAAGTCTTCTTCAAAAGAATGTCATACTTTTCAAGTTGCCAATTTTCATCCATAGGTGATTGTTATTCATGAGTTTCAATTTCATCCATGTAAAAAAAATTCTCATCCATTTGATTGCATTCCATAATATATGTAAAAGAAGTTATCCCATCAACACACAACTTTCATTCTTGTTGTATGTTGCATCTACATTGGCAAATCTAATCCATATGGTTAAAAATTTCATGTTGACATGTCATATAACACATATATAATTGTAAGTTCATCCTTGTGGATGATTTCATGGTTGATGGATGATAACTTGCATCAATGTCAAATGTCATCCATGTGGGTCAATTGCATGTATAGGATCAAAAATTTACTTTCCATCCTTTCTTTTAAACTAGTTCCATACATAATAATTTCACTCCCGAGTTTTCTCTGAGGTGGTAGAGGATGGATTTTGCATAAACTTCCGTATGGTCATCCATCCGTTAACAATTCCAACTAACTGGAATCTGTTGAAGATCATATAAAAATCTAACTATCTCATTCCTTTCCTCTATCCACCAACATGGATATTAAAACAAAACAAAATTAATATGTGTCTTTCCATGCCCATAATATTTATATTTATTTTATTTATTAATAACTCTTCTTGTTTAATAATAATAATAATGATAATGATAATAATAATGATGATGATGATAAACCATTGGAAAATGTATGGGAACATAATAAGAAAAGAAAATGAAAAAGGGTTGATCATCACTTGTAATGTGAAGCAATGTCGAGCCCAAGTTGTAATATTGTAAAGATCGGCTCCAATTTTTTAAGTGTAATTGGAGAGCATGTTACCAAATTTGGAGAAGGTAAAATTGGTAACATAAATTTTTGAATTATAATGGAGAAATTATTGACTATTGAAAAAAATAATAATAATTAAAAAAATTTCATTTAAAATTCATTCAAATAAATAAATAAAAATTATAGGGGGAATTTGGGCATGCATGAAATCTACATACTGCCATAGTCTTTTAGTTCTGCACTTGTGACTCAGACATTTGCTCTAAGTTCAAGCCAAAAATTGACCCCAAAAATCTGACACTCACTCCAGGCCTATTGACCTCTGGGGGCAAGAGCCAAAAATGGAATGAGTGAAGTGAGAGCTTTGTTAAAAAAAAACACTTGAACCCTTAGCCTTCTTACATCATAGACTAGAAATGATGAAACAAATAATAATGCAATAGTATAGTAAGAGGGAAATCTTCTGAAACTGCACATTATAATAATAATATCAATGGCTTTTTGAGTCCCTCACTTGATGACATAGTCCCCAATAGAGAGAATCAAATCAATCATACACTAAGGTACTACTCCCCCCCCCCAACAACAACAAAATCTAGGTCTATTGCTTCCCCACCAACTCCCATGCATAAAAAGCTTGCTCTCTACAACACCCAATTGCACTCAAAGCTCCACACATCCATCATCATAACCACAACAAGGCCCAACACCTAAAAATGAATTTTTGTTTGTTTGTTTGTTTGTTTGTTTTCCTTAGCCCTTGCCAAATCTCAGCCACTTACTTAATGGACAAGATGTTTCACATAATCCAACACACTTTCACATAACATCAAAACTCTCCAAAACAAGACTTTGTTTGTTATGGATCAAGGGAGAGAAAAAATTTAGGGTTGTGTGTGTATGTATGTATGTATGTGCACTTCTTTAAGCTTAATAGGTACTAACTTACATCCAACTTTGATAAAAATTCCACACTTTGTTTTGAGTAGGTCCCAAAAAAAAAGGGTGGCCATCGTAGATCTAGTGGGTTTTATTGGGTTGGATAATGTGAAATATCTTGATTACTAGGGATACAACTTCCTTCAACTTCCTACTTTCAAGTGTATCTTTGTAAAGGGAATAGTGGGCCATTGAATAAACAAAGCAACCACGTTTTGGGCTGATCTTTCCCTTAAGGATTTAAATCTCTCCAATCAGATTCTGATGGCAACCACAACACACCACACCACCCCAAGTAATTGTGGCGGGGGAGAGATTCTGCCATTAGGGTCAACCACTCTTTCAAATGCATGGAACTGCCACATGCATCATCACAAGGTTTCATGTATAGTCTGCAAATTAAAGTTCGTAATGATGTGACAGAATCTCTCCCAAGTGCTAATTAACTCACATATTGGCTGCTAGCCAGACCCATGAGCTTGCAAGCCAACCACCGCTCCTCCCATGCTCCATTATCTAATACGGAAAACATATTCCAACTTAGAGACCATGTAGTTTTGAACATCTCCATTACCACCCGAGGGTCAAGGTGAGGCGTAGCTGAGCCAAGCCCCAGATTTTGGTAATGCGCTCCCCACCCCCCCCTCTAGCTAGTGGGTCTTATCGTGGCATAAACCATGATGGATGTATAGATCATAAGGTGGCAATGCCTTTAGGTATGGAGGCACCTTACGCCTTCTTGGCACCATATATAATCATCAAAGAAGCCATGCAAAAACCCTCATACAAAACACAACAAAGGATATCACTAAAATGTGAACTTTCTATTAGCTTCACTTGCACCTCAAGTGAAGCCCACAAAGCCCCCCAAAACCTTCTTCTTCTTCCTCCTCCTCCTCCTCAAAGATCCTCCAATTTGTTTACACTGTTGCCAACAAAGAGTGGTAATATGATTTCCACATACAAAAAACTATGAACAGTAAACTCACGTGTTTGTTCTCTCCAGTAGAGAGAGTTAAACTAATGTGTAAACATTGAGCTAAGTGTGCATTAACTATGTTTATCTAAACTAATAATAATATGCAACAAGCTATTACGTGGGCGTTTTTTTTAACTATGTTTATTTTTTCACTGAACAATTCCCTTTTTTTTCACTAAACAAAAGATTTAGAGAAATCTTTTGTTCACACCTTTTAGCTCATAAGCGCTCAGCTTAGATGGCAGTACGCTATTGTTCCAGGGGAGCATAAGGAGCTGCAATGGTACCTTTCATGGAAGTTGAAATTCAATGAATAGTTTCCCATTGAAAAACCATGGGCTTTGAAAACCAGAGAGACTGAAATTCTGAAACTCCGACCAGCTCTTTGGTAATTGTTTTGTTGTTGCTCATTTGGAGCTATTAATTAGTTAGCATGTTGTTCCATCACCACCACCCATCATGTCCTTAAGGCTTTTACTTAACCAAATCGCAGTCTCCCTTGGAGAAACCTTGCTCCTCCCGAATGGCTTCAAGACAATCATAAGCTCGTCAAAGCGTTGCTGAGATAGCAACTGTGCAGAAAGCTCTAAAAGACCCTCTAAAGCCTCCGCTCTCTGTTGATGAGATTTCACATCTATACCCTTTGATCGGTGGTGTTCTGTACACCCGTCTTTGAGCAAGCTACCACCAGTGTGAACACCACCACTGCCACCACCACCCAGCGGTTGCTGTGAGGTATGGTGACTAATAACACTGTTGCTGTGTGGTGAGATGGAGACCATCTCCACATCTTGATGGCATTGTGGTTGTTGATGAAGCTCAAGTAGAGTTCCAAGATCCATCTGCTTCACAGGACAAGTCCCAGTTTCCATCATCCTACCATTAAGATGGTCAATTGCCACAACACCTGAGCTGCCGCTGTGGCTGCTGTTTTCAGTCTCTGGAACTGATTGCTCAGTGGTTGCTGTTGTTGTACCCAGCAGGAATGTACTATGGCGGATGACATGAATTACATCATTGAATGTTGAGTGCACACCATCAGCCACCACAGGTGCTGCTGCTGCTGCTGCTGGTGTCTTTTCCTGGATCTGAATGGTTCCTTTATCTTCTGGCATCCTGCAAGAGCTTTCACTGAGATGATGAGGTGCTGCGGCTGCTGATGATGATGATGATAGTGGCCTGGGAATTTCTGTGACAGATGATGGCAAACCAGCAGCTCCTCCATCTCCTACATCTTGCCTGCTGCTTGAGAGAGTTGGCAACCATGATGCCTCCCCTGCTCCTCCACCTCTTAGGGACTCATCTGAGGTAAGAGTGCTGTTGTTGTTCCCTTCCAATTTTGAAGAGCTTGAAGGTTGGCAGTCGACATGATTGGAAGTTGTAGATGGTCCTTGGATTGGTAATTTTTCTGGGATAATAAGAGAACTACTACCTTCCATGTTCAAAGAGCTAGAAAGTTCAGAGGTGTCATCATAGTTACAAGAAATCATTGGTCCTGTTTGGTTTGATGACATCTCCTGTGATGCATCATCATCCAGCATCCTCATGTTGAGATCACAAGGTCTCAATGCTTGTACGTCATTCATCAGGTCAGTTGACATTGCATTGAGTTCTGGTATTGCGTCCATTTGAGGAGCATTTGCACAAGTGAAATCCAGAGACTGGTTGTTGTCACCTCTCAACCCCAGTTCTTGCTCAGCAGCAGCATCTCCTCCATCGATACTGTGATTGGATACAGGACACATTGGGATGATGTCTTGGGAGAAATCCTCCAAATCTGGTTGTCTGGAAATCATGTCTCCCGAGGTCATAATCGACAAATGGAAATTGGCCAATGGGTTTTCATTTTCAGACTCATAATGTGATGTGCATTCTGAAGGGTTAGAAGGAATTTGAGAAATGGGTGTTGTGGTTGTTACAACAGTACTGCTGCTCTGGTCAGAAGCAAGAGGCAACCCACTCTTTCCAGATGTCCCGAAGTTCAGAGGAAATGGTATGGATGACCTTGTAGTAGCTCTTGTTCCAAGAGGAGAACTGCTCGCTTTTGCACTTTGTTGCAGTTTTACAAACGAATCATCATCAGAACTCCCCTGCCCTGCATCAGGTATTGTGGGTGGCATCCCCTCTGGTTTCCAACAATTCTTTGGTGATTCAATGCCACCAAGCTGCCAAACAGCAAACACATTATTTAACCTT
>Ga0209611_10008322_pt1 | contig 16264 bp, 8 predicted proteins | sample S1TSphgellanicum_3_FD_187693 | JGI IMG/M metagenome (GOLD analysis project Ga0209611, IMG submission 187693) | Host-associated microbial communities from peat moss isolated from Minnesota, USA - S1T2_Fc - Sphagnum magellanicum MG (SPAdes) (version 2) | ecosystem: Host-associated > Plants > Peat...
TCAATAGAATAACTTTGACACCACTAGAATAAATCTACCAAAATCTAATCACTTTATTTGTGATTATAGGTGACTAAATATCATTTGTGACTAGTTTTAGTTATTTTGCAATTATTTGGTTGAATTTGAAAAACTTTTGATCATTCATGTAGCTATTTATGATTATATTGTGATTATTGGTTTTGTCATTGTATGAGCTGAATGATTTTTAGGACTATTTTCATTCATGAATTAGCTTTATGTTCTTAATTACAATCGTAACCAAAATTAATTGCACCCCTAAAGGCATATATTAGGAATATGTTATGCATATATTGATGATATATATGTATATTATGCATATATTGAGGTTGTATTCAAAATATATTTAAGATAAGTAGATGGGTTAATCTTGAAAAAAATTGTAACATCCATTTGGATGGTTTTAACTCATGAGATGTGGCACAAGAAAAAATTGTTACATGGCATTTTTGGTAAAATATATTTAAAATAAATATCTAGTTAGGTTGATAGGTAGGTACCTTACCTAACTACCTAGGCTAGGTACCTACTTAAACCTACTTGGCTAATAAGCTAAGTACGTAAATAGGAAAGGTAGGTAGGTAGTTAATTATGATTTTATTTTATTTTGGGTTCAACCTTTATGATGAAGCCTATTTGATTGGTTCATCCCAAATGACATTTACTTTTAGAACATTTTTAATGCACACACATTTTTACATAGTTTATAACATTGAAAGGGAAGACAAATGTGTGATTAAATTTGACTATAAAATATACCTCATATCTTTTGTCCTCCCTTTCATGCTATAAACTATATAACAAGGTTAATTTGAAACATTGATAAAACACCAAAAAATTAAAAAAGAAAATGCCATTAGATGAACCAATCAAAGTAGGACAATTTTATTATGCCACATGTCATGAGCTAAAACCATTCAAAATGGACAATGCCGATTATTTCAAGATGACATAAAAATAATTTTGAAATATTCAAAAATTTGGACATTTGGCAACACATCATTCATTATTATTGCTCACCAAATAAGTCACATGACAATTGTAAATGACAATACATGTACAATTAGTCAAAGGATGAAACCATATTTTGTTTTTTCATTCACAATCCATGTCTTTTGTGGTTGTGATCAGACAAGACTTGTCCAATGCAATTAATGAAGCTTTTGTTGTATATGTCACTTATGACTAAAAATTAATTGCAAGAACTAGTTGCAAAATGATATTTTTCTTTTAGTGCACTAACCTAAATTGTTATGATTGAAAAAAATTCATGTGTGTTATATGCTCTATAAATTTTGGAGAAATTTTGATCATATTCCATCCAAATGTTTTAGGGAATTCATCTTTAAATTGTGACTTTTGAAAAAGAAAAAAGATGTGTTGAAAACACACCATAATTGTGACAAAATATGATGATGCCAATAATTCATCAACAAATATACAGTTTCCAAATAACAACAATATGTGCATGCTTAATGAAGGAGTTTGATCAAACTATTAGATGCATAGAATCTACAATAAATACAAAACTTTTATTAACTTTAATATGATAGGCCTGAACAAAAACCTAATCATAGATAAATATAGCAAGATGAATAAGAAAAGTTAATGCATACCAAAGGTGTATTTCAAAATAAAATAGACATTTAATATGAAAAACATGAGTATGAATGAAGGATACAAAATAGAAAAAATCTATGATGTAAAATTATATAGTTCCAACTACCTTGTATTGATTTAAATAACATGAATTACACAACACTTCTTTATACAAAGTATTTTTAAAATTGGAATATGGGTGATTTTTTGGAATCTATCATACAATCTTCCTTAGATAATTCTAAAGACAATTCCTATTGTATGGGTTTCCCTAGATATTTTAAGAGACAATACTAAAGCCAACAACCTCATTTTCTAACCTCACTACTTCATCTCTTTCCTAATAAATACCTTCATCCATATATTTATCTCACTCCTTTTTCCTACCTAGCAACATGGATATGAAAAAAAAATCGTGTGTCTTTTCATGTTCATGAAATTTATATTAATTTAAATTAAATTTGATATTGACATAAATAATGATGAATTGTTGGAAACCATATGAAAACATAAAATTAACAATAATAATTGATTGTCACTAATAATGCATAATACTGCAAAGCCCAAATTACATATCTTTGGATAGATGCAAGTTATGGTGGTTCAAAAGTGGCAAGAGTCCCAATCCCAAAAGTCCATATTTTAACATAAGAATGGAAAAAATAGTTTTAAATCAATTTTGAGTGAGTCCTATGTGGTGATTAATCAACTAATAAAGTCCATATGAAAGGTTACCTATTTACATGATTCTTTGACATACATGTTAAGGGGGGAAAAAATCAATCCAACAAAAAATGACCAAGATAGGGCACTTAGGAAATAATGTCCAAATTTGGTCATTCAAAAGTTCATAGTTTTTTGTTGGTTAAGCATTTTTTTATTTTTTTTTTCAATCCATTTTTTTTGTCATCATGTATCATATATTGAATCCCAATAAAAAATATTGAAATGAAATCATAACAAAAATGCATTTGAATGTTAATACAAATGATTGGTGTATGTTTATTGAATTTCACCTCTCAATAAATATTCTTATTCAAGTTGACAATCTTAATTCATAAATATTTTTGTCAAATTGATGATTCTACAATGTGTTTGTGTCATTTGAATAATGTACACTTTGCAAAAAGTTCAGAAAGGGACAAAAAGTGAGCCACCTTAATGTGCATTCACCCCTTTAACTACCTAATGTTGATTTCAATAACATGAATTACAAAACATTTTTTTATACATGTTTGGGGAGTTAGGTCACATTAGTTTCCAAAAAATCCACTATTCAATGATTCTTTCTAAACGAGTTCTTAAATGTCTTTGTGGATGAGAATTGAATGGTGATGGGTGAATTCCATTTATTATGGACTTTAAATGGTGAACCATAATGGATGAACACATCCATTTAAACATGAAAATGGATGAATTTACTACATCAAAGAAAAATATATATACATTCATGGATGAAATTTATCACAAATAATATTGAATTAGATTATTATGAATTTTAGAATAGATGAAATATAAACATGCAAGGATGTCCCAAGAATGACAAACAACAAATTAATTTATTCATATGGATGCATTTCTACTAATATAAATGAGAGGTGAATGGTCACATGGAAAAATTTCACCCATGAACAACCTACATGAATTATATGAAATAGTTTATCACTTATAACTAACTTTGGAGCTTTTTTTTAGTGTTTTTATTATTACATTTTAGAATCCTAAAAGGATGTCATTCATATCAAGTGCATAAGTCACTTTCTTAACAATGTTTTATGATGTTTTGAACCTTTGAAATCATTTTATCCTAACAATGGGACCTATCCTAACAATGGGACCATGATTTTGAAAAGCTTGAACTTTATTATGATACTTTGGTAGTTGCATAGTTGTCCTCTATTTCAAAGCTTGGATTATGTGAAAGACTCAAATATGGGCTAAAGAAGTCATAATAAGGTTTTGCAAAACAACATATTTATATTATATAAAGGTGGTTAAAACAGACTATTTTTCTCAAAATGATCTATCCATTTGAAAAATTCACACATCATTTTTAGAGTTTTAGTAGCCTAACAATCAAGCAATTATACCTTTAAAGTACTCATGTATGAACTTTTTAACATGTGCCAATGCATTTTTACATGGTTTACATGTGTTAACTAAGTCACCATCATTTGATTCCCACACCACATTCAAGAATCCCACAACATCTTCATTAATCAACACCACCCTTATTGATCATCACATTCGTAATGTTCATTCACAAAACACAAAAGCAAAAGACATTGCATCGTCCTTCCTAATTCATGAGATAGACACATTGTATCCATCTATCTCCATGATGGCCTAAAACCAACAATCAAAAGTTGATATGACCTTGTTGCATATATTCATTTTCACATTGCATTTTCATCACACCAATTTTTTCACATCATGTAACACCACATATATAAACTACCACACATATTTAAGTCCACACCATAAAAAATTCAATACAATTATCATGTAACTTTCAATTACAATTCATCACATATAAAAATAGTGGTTGTGAGATCCATTTTGGTCCAACACACCACGCTTTCACCTCATGGAGCTATAGAGTACAATAAAAAAGTAACATAGATTACATAATGGTTTGGGTTGTGGTGAAATCAATGTGAATTTGTGATTTAATTTTGGCTCCAATTGCATTTACTACCTTCTTTGTCTATTTTATGTAGTTGATGTGAATGAAAGTTATTAGTGAAGAATGTCAATTCATATTAGTCATCCCAAAGCTTTTACCTCCTTGTACTCATCACAGAGAACTAGAGAGTGCACCTAGACTTTTGAATTATGTTGGTGTCTAATCAAAATTTACCACTCGCATCATTTGACAAGCCTAAGGGTTTATGAATGTGCCATATAATAGAAAATATTAAACTTGACCTTGATATCATCCTTTCTTTACAAAAAGTAGGAATAGTTAGTGAAAATGGTTAATAAAGTAAAGTAATGTTAAATATCCCTAAATTCTTTGGATGACATCAAAAGAATTCCATGCCTATTTTTTATAGGCTTTTTTGCCTTATTAATGTGAGTATATTTGTTTTACATTACATGTCTTTTGACAAGAATTTGAGTTTTTTCCTTTGTGGGTGTTAAGTTTGTATATGACAAATGAGACAAACAACTTTGTCCATGATAAAAATCATAACCTCTCATATCAAGAGTGCTAATAATGAAAAATGTTTACCACCTTTGATACAACCATGGACAATTAAACTCATTCTGTTGACACAAGTGATTACAACATGGGAAATTTTAACAACTATTGATATCAATATAATGAACATGTATTGATATCAATATGTACATACTCTTGGGCATGTGATTAACTCCCAAAAAAACAAACAAAAAAATGCTTTTCAACTTATGTCACAAACTTGTAAGCTAAAACTTGGTGAAGGTTAAGAATGAAATCCTCACCTTATAAAAATGAAATGTGTTGGGAAATAAAAGGAAAAGTGTTATGAAAATTTTCAACAAGCATTTCTAGTGTTCCACCTTAGAGTTTGAACTCTTAGTTTTGCGACCTTAAATTTTATATCTACATGGAAGCTTGAGGCAAATGAAAGGATCAAGCAAAGAACAAAGAGTAATCTAATGGGAGCAGATTTGAATAAGGCATTCATCCAAATGAGGGGTTGAAAAATGTGTGAATTAAAAGGGAAACATCCCAAGGCACCCCATGTATGCACTCCCACTTTGGGAATTACAACCCTTGAATTGCCCCAAATGTGATTTAAACAAATCTCTTCAAAATGGAAGGGAAACTTAATTGTATACATGGTTATGGGTAAAAACACACAAAGGTGGACTAAAAACAATAGTTAAAAGTCCATTTTGAAAATCCATAATCGAATTCAATGAAATTAGGCTTAAACTACAAACATTTAAATGATGTTGAAGTTAACAAATTTTCCCATGTCCAAGTTCATGGGCATTTAAATTAAACCTTTTAAAAAACTTCTATTCAATATTAGTCTTGAAAAAATCAATTTAGATATCTAAATGGACTTTGCTATTTTTACAAAACTTTTTCACAAATATGGTATTTTTTTATTTGATTTTTTGACCTTAAGTGCCATAAACTTTTGAAGTATCATGTCCAAATTTTGTGAGGATGTTTTCCAATTCAACTAGAAGAAAAAAAATCCTCAACCAACATTTATTGGATTATGACCTTGATTTGGTTTGAATCGTAAAATCCACCTTGGATTAAGTATTGATGTTTTTGGTGTAAAAACTTCAAAATTGGAAGGGTTGAAAATTTGGATTCATTTCCTCAAGTTATTTTGTTAAATATCTCAAGTGCATTTGGGTTATATGCAACAATAATTTTCCAACCCAAAAATATTGATACTGTGATGTCCATAGTAGTGTGCTTCTAACATTCCCCAACATGTTGAAAATTCTTACTAGTTAAAATTATTATTGGTGTATGGTTACATTGAAAACCCTAACATACACCTTGTGCATGGACACCAATTTTTGAACTCTTCCCAGTTTTGTTTATTTTTTATAATGGTACAAGGTGTTTTTTTTAAAACAAAATTTTAAATTTAAGCCATGAAGTTTTATTTATATGTTTGTGATTAGGAGGTTGGTGTAAAAAATCTCTTAAGATTTTCACTACATGAGAATATGATAAGGGAGTCAAAGTTTCCATGGAGATATGACAGTAAAAAATTAGCATGAAAGGCATATCATCTATATTTATGAAGGAATGTGGCTTGTTTGTCACATTGAGATGCCCCAAACCAAGGTGCCTCTTGTCATGCTTTTGGTACCATTGAAAAGCCCATGATGAATAAGGGTGCATCAAATGGGATTCATAATGTTTCAACCTATAGTGGAAAAGCTATTGAATATTGAGCAATTTTTTCACTAAAAATGAATTCAAATTAAAATTAAAAATTTATAGAGGAACTTGGGCATCCTTTTGGTATCATTGGGAAGCCTTTAGTGAATAGGGTTTAATTAGGTGAATAGGAAATTTTTAGAATTGGGGTGTGGGAGATATTAAAAATTGAATAGTTTTTGTAATTGAAAAGTTAATTAAATTACAAAAATGATTTTGGAAAGAAAATTTGTTTAGGTAACTAGTTCACACTTGGGCCAATGGCCTAGGTTACACAAGTTTACATTAAACAAGAGATGTGGGAATCGTTGTGTTATAATGTGTTATTCTTGAACATCATCTCAAAAAGAAATAATTCATTTTTTCATTTATATTTTTTTCATTAATCTCAAAAAATTATCATATTTTGCTTTAACAAAATAGGTGAGAAGGTTTTTTGAAAAAACCAAAAATATTGATGATGGGGATGGACATAGTTAAAATGATATATTATGAAATTATTTACAAGGAACAATAATGAAAGGAACAATGGGAAGTGTTCAATAACCATTTCAAGGTCATTTAAAAAATATTAACACATTTGTGGTGGAAAAAATTGTGTTGAACTACCACATCTATGATTGAAAATCAATAAATTTGTCAACATATTTAAGTTTTTCATAAAGTAGGTTTACCAACCCCAATTTGATTATTTTAGGATTTCAACATAATGATATAAATATTTAATTTATTTTACTTTATATTTTGAATTCATTGCACGATAACCCAATGTTTTGGACTAAGTTTCACTACTTCTTTTTTGTAAGTTCCAATTCAATTCTTGGAAAATTTTGCAAGGTGAGGTCAAATGTTTTTCCCCCCAAGTTACCTTTTTGAGAATTATTTAATTTTGAACATCAATCATAGGTATGATAAAAAAAAATTGACGTCAATGAACAAAAAATGTAGAATAAGATCCACATTCCTAATTTTTTGAATGGAAAAAAAATTCAAAAAACATGTAGTGTAAACATGTTGATAATGAAAGATGATCGTCAATAAATTGAGTTAATATCCAAAGTTGAAAAGTTATTAACAAAGCATGGAGCAAATGAACATATTATCACCTACTAGATTGGCGTAACATATCATTATGTAACTTGCAACATGAAATTATATTTTAGCTATACATGAACTTTTAACATGACATAGTTTATTAAAAATAATATTTGTCCAAAGGTTGGGTAAGTGAAATATGACTTCAACGAATGTAACTTGCTATAATATAGCATGGTACATTTCATAAAAATATAATCCCAACGATTAAATTGACATAACATAATGTCATATATATAGTAATACACAACATCTAATATGTTATATATAACAAGTAACATGTAACTACATGGTACAAATAAAAGGAATATAATCCCAATCATATTAAACTTGTGAACAATAATCATTAAAAGAAAATTAATCATTCAAGAAATGACACTTAATACATTAAGATTTTTTTTTGAGTCAAACATTAATGATAGTGAAAAAAAAAAACTAAAGAGGAGTAATTGTTCACAAATTCTATGGGGAAAAAAAAAATTGCAAAAAGGACATTGCTATTCTTCAACCACTTTGAAAGAAATGTTGTGTCCTTTAAACATGTTAAATGCTTTGTCCTTGGTATGAAATTGCAATGGAAACTTTTTGAACTTTAGGGGCATCTTTTAGTTCTTTGTTTTTGCTTGTACAATTAGAAAAGCTTTGGAATACTATAAAGGCATACCACTTTATGGGGTGAATGCAAGATATAGTGGCTCACTTTTGATGTCACAATGGTGTTTTTTGGTCAGGTACCCTTTGTTCAAAGGCATATGGTGAGTAGTATATTTTTAAATCTATTAATTGATAATTGAATGTAAACTAACAACTTTATTCTGAAGATATTTGTGTAGTTTATTGATAATAAAAAGTTCATATGTTAGTAGAAATGGACTTTTGAAGTTCAAAATTATGGATTGGTCATTTGATTGGAATGATAGAAAATTAAAAGGTTCATCTTAAATTTTATTCAAAATTATCTATAGTGATTTAGCATATGAGTTAAAATGAAATAATACACTTTTATGTAAAAATTTCCTTAAAAATCATAGCCAAATTTTACCTATGAACTTTTGAATGCCTTAAATTAACTCGTATTTTCATAAGTCCATATCATTGTTGTTTTTTATTCATTTTCAATTTATTTTTTTCAAAGGTGCATATAATTGGAATCTCTTCTTGGGCTCCTATTAATATGGACTTTATTGTTTTTAATACATAGACTTTATTACCATTTAACCAATGGTACCATAGAAAATTTAAAAATTAACACTAGAATGTGGACTTTTATGGAATATTATTATTTTAAAAAAGTGACCCACCATATTGTGCATTTACCCTATGGGAGTCCTAGATCCCATAGCTTGCACAATTTAGTTAACAAAAAATTAAATTAAATGTGATTAAATGTGGTTTGAATCCAAGATTTAATTAAGATTCATCATTAACCTAGCTATCACACAAGTTCATGACCATTGGTTGAACCTTTATAGGAAACAATACTTCTCTTGTGAATATTTTTTGTACATCCCCACAAGCCTTTCATTGCAATGTCAAATTTCCAAAATTTCCAAAATTCCACTTTCAAAAATGAGATATTTGGTCTCATAACTCTTTTGAGACATGTAACTAATGGGGATGTCACATGAAAATTGATTACTAAAATAAAGATAAACTTGTTATGACCCTATGTTAAGCAAATGGGCAAATATGATCAAAATACATAATAACCTTAGAGCTCTACACATGAGGAATTTTTAGGGATTCTTGGATTCATAATTATTGCAACATTAAAAATCAAATTTTAGCTTAAGCTCATATGGGACAAACACACTAAATATGTCACATTATAATATAATCTTGAGCATTTTAAAAAACTAGTAGGTGACATAATATTAAAGACCCAATTTATTGACTAATAAATATCTATTAGACTTTAATAAAAGAGTGGATGATGCATCCACTATACTTTCATGCATTCAAGTGTAGTGGGTGCAACATTCAGTGCTTTTCATATTTTCATGAATCATTATTATATTGTTAAATTTTATAATGTGATTTTTGTGTAATGAATATATGATAATAAGCTGATGTATTGTTTTGATTATCAAAGCATTAACAAATGAAGACTTATATGTACCTAATCACCGATCCTTATAAGGTAAATTTTTTAGGTGCATGTGATGAGCTCCCCAAATCAAGTGTAGGCCACATAAAGATCAAGTTTTAGATGTATGAATGATCCTACCAAAGTCAAGATTTCATCCCTCATGTGGTGAGATTTGAATTTTTAAAATTAATCTTTATATTAGAAGGTCATTATTTAAAAATAACCCTCATAGGTTTCAACCCAACAATATAAATTATAAGGACATCTAAGCCCATTTTCTTAGCTTTCTTAACTTTCATCAAACCATTGCAAAGTTGTATAAAATTTTCATGCATGTGAACACCATTTTGCCTTTTTAAAATAATGCCCTAACATTTGGTTTACTTTTTTCTTAACAATTTGTGTTCAAACAATTAAAATCCTCACAACCATCAAAGAATATATATTTTTAATAAAAATCTAAATCCAATATGTTGTACATTTCATTAAGAATTTTCCAATGACACAAATTTCATTTCAATTTGAACAACTTTTGACCTTTACTTTTTGCAAATTATGTCATTTTATAAGCAAAGGTCACAAATTTAAAATGACCAAAAAAAGAAAAAGAAAAGGGAATACTTTGGCACACATACCTACCAATGTTGTTATACTTGAATATTGTGTGCATGCACATAATGCCATGTTTATATTGTAGTGACCTAGATGACAAAATAAAATGGACAAAAAATTCCAGAATATCGGAGGATAAAGTGGGGTTCACATGCATGTGTTGATGTGGTGCTCATGTCATCCATATATTTGCACCACTTGACCTATAACCATGTACCCAACCTTAAAACCTTAAATCTAAAAGGTCATGCACACGTACATGCACCTACATACAACCCCACCCCCCCTAAAATAATGGATTGGAATCCCAATAAAATAATACATTGGAATTCCCCTTTGTTTCCTATGCAATTGTAGCCAAATGTTTGATTCAAAAAAACAATATTCACATGTATGTGGAGATGATGTTCATTACATCACATCTAGTAGTGGTGCTAAACATTACTTTAATTGGCAATGTTCACACCATTGCAATTTGAGGTTTTTTTATTGCGTTCACATCGAGAGGTTTTGTTGTATGTTTAGGGTTAGGGTTAGGTTGTATTCATGCAAGGGGAGAAGGTGGCAGCTATATTTTGTTATTGCAAAGGATGCGAAATCATAGAGGTGGGGGCTGGGGTTAACTAAGGACATTTTAATTTCCCATTGCTTTTGTGTTGTTTGAGTTTGGGAGAACTTAGGGAATTAGATGTGGGAGTGTTAGAAAGAAGAGATGAAAGCCCCAATTTTTTGTCCTACATGTGTTGCAAGTTTTGGTGTGGGTGTGATGTTTTTTGTTTTTGGTTATAAGGTGTAGGCTTTTGGCTACATGGTCTAGTAATGGCCATAGTGAACTAGCACTCACCAATGCACCATGAAGAGGAGACAATATTTTGTTGGGTATCATTTCCCCTAACTAACCATGGTGGTTAGTTCAGTTGATTTTTTCTACATACTGACTATGTAATAAAATATCCTTGACCTATGTATAAACCATTTGCTTACTTAATAATTACCTATTACTCTACCTATTTGCTTATATATGAGACCTATTTCCTACATAATTGATTACCGAGATGAAACCAAATATTAACTCAGTGGATGGTGCAATGGTGGGTGTTGGTTCATTGTGGCTATTGCTAGCCTACAAGGTGGATACGTGAAGTTGGGAGGTAAAATTTTTTGAGTTTTTTCCCTTGCCATGTTGTTCCAATATTGTTTTTGGCATCGAGGTATTGAATAATTTATCAATTTAATAAAATTCATTTTGGCATACAAAATATCATTTTTCAAAAAATTGGCATACTAAAGTTATCCATAAAGTCACCATGTCTTTCTTTGCCTTCTTTCACCACCAAACCCTTCTTCAACTTCAAATGCATGATATTTATTAAATAAGAAAATTTTATTAAATCTGGTTATGAAAGTATAAGGGAAGGTTTCATAACCATTACCTTTTGGACTTGAGGTCCCGTCTCAAGGCCAATAGGTTGAAGGAAAGGGCCAAAAATCCAAGAGGTGCCAATTATGAAACCTTCTCCTATGTGAAATCCAGCTCAATTTTTCTTCCTATTTCTTTTTGGCTCTTTTTGCCATCTTTTCGTGCTTTTCCCCTTTACATCCTTATTGTAATCAAAGCTAGGAGCGGATCTCCTAAGACACCTCAATGCATTAAGGAAAATATTAAATGTGCATTTTCCTTAAATATTAAATATTTTAATATTAATATTTATTTAATATTAAATATTTAAATGTGCTAGGTACAAAAGTACTGCTTGATGTGTTTTGCTTCGACCATGGTTTCTTTACTTCTATTTTTCAACATTCGAACAGTTTTCTTCACAAAACCTAATCCTAAGGGGTTCTTCTGTGGAACATACTCATGTTATGTTGAATTTGTAACCTATCATGCCATCCCCATCCTCATTGAATGGAATGGATGTCATGTCCTATGCATGTCAACAGCTGATCATCCCCAACTTGTATGAATTTTTTATCCATACATGTAGATGTTCCTTTGTAATGTTCATCAACACATAGAAACTAGATGGTTTACTCATATCATTGTCATTCTATGAGCATTTTGACAACACAATAAAAAAACAATGTCCATGTTTGTGGGAACATGCATAATGAAAGTGAATGTGAACCTCTAGACATGAGAATTATTGTGGCTTTCATTATGGTGATGTTAAAAAGGGAGAGAGTATAATCAAGTGAGACAAATACATGTCTATGATTGTTTAATTAAATGAGACAAATGCATGTCTGGCGTTGCCGGTGCAAATTAACTATCCATCTTTACAAGATGAAGAATTAAAAACCATGATGAAAAGCTAGCTCGACCCAATATATTCCACCAAATATGCACATTAAGACAAAATATTCTTTTAATACAAAATTTACCATCCACCAAGATCCATCCATTGCATATGAAGATAACAAAAACCCTAAACCCAAAGACCAAAAGTCATTTTTAAATGAGACAATTGCATTGTAACATTTACATTTTAAATGTTTGTAACATGTGGTAACATTGTGTAGAGTACCATTGACAAATGTTACAAAGAAGGACAAATACAATGCATACATAAACTTTATTGAAATGTGCTATGCATGATGTTTGGCAAAAATGGAAACCAAATATAAATGAATGCATATAATGTTTCTATGCTAACTCATTCATGTTGATTATGTACCTATTCTCACATTATGGTTTGAAGTTTAGAAACTTATTGTGAACAAGTCCATAAACATTATAGAAATTTGATCATGTAAGGTAAATGACATATTTTTTAGCATCATATCCAGTATCCTACCAATTTTTTGCAATATAATAACATGCACATGCATTCAATACTTGGAACAATATGTTGTGGGTGATGCAATATATATCGTACACGTGAGCAATTAAACATATGTCATTACCATGGGATCAACAAAGTGTACATGCAATTGGAAGCACAAATGAACATTAATGGGCACGTTACTTGAATTTTGCATCCTTGTATAGGTAGAAAGGTCAAGATGTGTCATTGTTCATATGGTGGTGTGTCTATTGCAATTAGCTTAAGGTTGGCATTTCCTCCTCCACTTCCTCCTTCATTATAAGCATCAATAATGGGGGTGGTTATAGCATATTCCTTTTTGTCCCCTACAATAAAAGTAAAAGTCATGGGCTGTCAAATGATTAAGGTGAAGTTGAAAACCCTAATTCCCTGTAAGCAAATCCTAATCACAAAGTTTTAGGTTATAAACAAATTGGGTAACTATTATACCTTTGTCTACATTGGATGGAATGTTAGTGACAATGACTTCAAGTTAATTTGTAAACATGTACATTACAAAGATTCACCACATGAATGTATAAGTAATACCTCCAAGAAGTTGGGGCCATCAATAACTAATACTATATTATAAATTTGGTTGTCATTGCTTCCACTACTACAACCAATTTAGAAGTCTAACTATTACATTTGTTAAATTCAATGTTGGGCTTGGTAATGGCTCCATCTACAATAATAGAAATATCATTGGCATGTTCAATAGCTTTTGACATATCCTTTGATGGTGCTGGCAGTGAATCAAATCCACTAGTTGACACATGCGTTGATGTTGCATTATATTATGTAATTGTAATTTATGTTGATATTCATTAGCACTAATCAATCCTAGTGAAGTTGTAAAAAACAAATATTGGCATTGATGAAGGTTATGAATCCATACACAAAAAAAACATGTTTTTGGTGGAAACATAATCAATAGACATGTCTAAATTATGTTTCTAAAAATAAAATCAGTTTTTTTCTCTAAACATAATGCCAACTTTTCTCTAAACATAATAGGGACTTATTTTTAGACTTAACAAGAGCTTATCTCCAAACACACCAAAAACATTGTTTAAATTTAACATACCCTTCTTAGTATATTGAATTATAATTTTTCTTTAAATTTAACTACAACCTCTTTTTAAACTTAAATGTAATTTTATTTGCAATTCCTAGTAACTAATCACAAGCAATCTTAAATTTTACAAATGTAAATTTATTGGTGATTCCTAGTACTTGCATCATGTGCAATCCCACCATAATCATGATATTTTATGAATTTTAGTTAATAAGTGATGCGCTGTTGCAAGTAATTGTTTTCGAACACATTGTCCTTCTATTGCCATGCTTCAAGGAATTTGGGTTTAATCACCATTACCATTGTCTGCATTGTTTATAATTGCACATTTTGTATCCAACTAATGTATTTGTCCCATCATTCATTAACTAGACATTTGAATGATTCAAATGTTAATTCCACCTATTGTGTCCATTCTTGGCATGAAGAAGCATTCATACAACTTGTAAAAAAAAAAAAACCCTCCTCAAGTGTAACATCCTTTTGTTTAAAACCCATGGTTAAGAGTTGAAGCTTAATCCAATCCATTTTAGGATGTTGTCCTCATAACTTCCCTTACAAGGGTGACATAAGGTTGGTTGCAAACCTCATGCAAATATGTACATCTTTAAAACTAGTACATTCCCTAGTGTTCACCATATCCGTTTTGTCTTCTCCATATTACAAATAGCTGTTATAACAATTTTTGCTTCTTCTTTGTTGTGTGTCCATGTGAATGCTAGCAAAACATTCTATAGAAGCAAGACATTTCAAAAAATGTGGTACATAGGATGCCTAGGTAATCTATTTCATGTGAAGAGCTGCACTAGTTTCCCAATCTTGCATTTTCTTTTTAATTTACATATTCATTAAATTTTTGAGCCCATTTCTCCTTCCAGATTGTTTCTAGACCATGACTATTTTGCCTAGAAGTTGGTCAACATATTCAAGTAGCACTTCAAATTCTTCATCCATAGTAGCCAAATTAAAGACATGTTTAACACACAAAGTGGTGGAATTCTAAACATTATTGTTGCATTGATTTACCCAACATACAACAAGTTAGAAGTTAAACCTCCAACATAGTTGGTACATGAAAAAACATAACAAATGATTAAACTCAAAATGCAAATTTTGTAGGTTTACCAATTCCACAAATGACTAGCTCCCATATGAAAACATAAATATGTCCTCAACCTAGTCATTCCATTTGTTGTCTTCAAACTTCATGTATTGTTGCAATTTGGATTTGAATCCATCAATAATATCCTTCTCCTAGTCATAGTGACATAACATGTATGGCAACAACATAAAAAAACATAGGGACATGTTTTAAGAAGCATGAGGATGAAGAGGTGGTTGTTAATTCATGGTAACCACATGTTCTGTTTTTATATGTGTAGAGATTGACGCATTTTTGCATTTAGTCGCAAGTAACCTTAACTTCTTAGATGTAATTCTTCTACGAGACCAATAGAAGGACAGTTGGAAGTCATCATTAATTTCAAGGATGATGTGTCATGTAGACAAGATGTCATGTTAGAATGCAACTACATTTTTACACTAGATGCCATATTACAATCTAATGTTATAGTATACAATTGCTTCAACCTTGATTTTTCCAAGTCCATATGCATGCTAGGTTGTCCATCCTTTTCAACGTTTTTTGCTTCAATAACATGAAGTCATAAGAATGTTGATCTTTGGATGAGAATGTAAAAATCAGAATAGATGTAAATCCATTGTCCTATTCAATTGTGCTATGAGATTTTTCAACCACTCACCCAGCCACCTTCCTTAATTTTTTTCAAGCTTGCACTTTGTATAGTTTTTGGGTTTTAGTTCCATCTTGTTGCCTTGTCATTTGTTGGCCACTAGCAATACTTCCTTGCTTGACAACTACATGTATTATCTTTGGGTGATCCTTCCTTTTTTTTTCGATGGTTTTGTTTTTTTGCTTTCCATTAATCGCAAGTTTTTTTTTTCAATGCTTTAGGTACATATGCAGTGGAGGTGGACTTGTGGTGTTTTGCTCATACCTTTTAAGTGGTTGTAATCCATGGAGTGTTTTGAATGAACAC
>Ga0209611_10008323_pt1 | contig 16263 bp, 4 predicted proteins | sample S1TSphgellanicum_3_FD_187693 | JGI IMG/M metagenome (GOLD analysis project Ga0209611, IMG submission 187693) | Host-associated microbial communities from peat moss isolated from Minnesota, USA - S1T2_Fc - Sphagnum magellanicum MG (SPAdes) (version 2) | ecosystem: Host-associated > Plants > Peat...
CAACATATAAGTAACATTTAACATGAGGTATATGACACGTCAACTTGTAAATAGCAATGGCATGTGCACATAGTATGCAGGAAAAATTAAGAGTAGTGACCCCAATTAATCAAGTTCTCATCCACAGTGTTTATCACAATGTACTTGATTTTGGAAAAGATTAAAAGAAAGACTTGGTGATGACTAACACCCCTCCAAGAATACCTTGATGGAGAATTAGACAACAAAGTGAGCTATTTCTTTTCTTGCTATAAAATCATGGTACCCAACCTAAAAGAAATGGAAAATGCCCTGATGAAGCAACGAAAGGTAATGGTTGTGTGAAACTGTGGTCGTAGTAAGAGGGGAATAATGGTGGGTAATTTCAATTTGTACAAGCAAGTTGGGTTGACAATCCTAATTACACTTTAAGTCCAAATGGCATTTCTAAGTTAATATGATGTTGCCCCATGATCCCATGAGTTGTAGGGCAAGAAAAGGTCACACTCGTTGTAATTGCATTCTACCTTCAGATCTACATATTCAATTGCTTCAAAGATTCTAATTCTATGGCCTCCATCCCATGGATTTTGTATGTGTGTACACCCCCACTTTCATTGATGGCTTCCTACCTTAGTATGATCATAATCTTAGTTGGGTCCAAATGCATTCAAAGGATCCAACAAGATCACTTTATTCAAGGATTGTGTCCTTTTGCGCAAAAATAATTTCTTCATAAAAAAAATAATTTTTGAATGAAAATTTTAAAAGCTTCTTACTAAATATGCTTATATTTTTTCCAATATATCATATATTATGTGTTAATCATCTTTGAATAAATGTGAATTTCTAAAAGTTTGTAGATTCCATCAAATTTTGTGTTTTGATTTGAAAAGTAGTCATCATTCAATCATATCAAAATATGTTAACTATCTGAAGGTCATTTTCTTCTATTACAAGTTACAACTTTATTTCAAACATCATGTACATTATTCCAAATTTACAAGTGGTAAAGATAATTTTGAAATTCTAACCTTTTAAAACATGTTTTGAAATTTTTTTAATCAAATTACATTTTCTTTAAATTGTGAGTGTTTTTTTTTAGTGTGGTTCTTATCATCTACCCAAAAAAATTCATCAAAATGCTTTTATGAAACAAGAAATAAAATAACCCTTTGCAAAATTGACCTTATTTAACACACCTTTTGTTCATTTTCCACAATCCTTGATTAAAATCAAAACATAAAGTTGGATTGAATGAATTTTAGATATGAATATTTCAAGATTCATTTGAGTCATTTAGCACAACTTGCAACATTGATTACCATGGTTTACAAATGGAAAATATAAACAAATTTATTTTAATTTTGAATTGTCGCTATGACTCGATGCCCTTTTGGGCTCCTTTAATTGAATGTCTTTTATTTCACATTCACATAGACACCATTTGGATGCATATGGAAAGGTTTTCAAACAAGGGTTACTTGAAAATTTCTCACATAATGTGAATTTAAGTGTAGGTATTTCATTCTTTTTACATTCTTCTAAACTTCAAAAATGGAATTCAAGGAATATGGAAAGAAATATTTTGAACACATGAATGACAAATGCTCAATTGGGCTTGGGGCATTACAAGTTCACTTGTAGTAAAAAGTTGGGTCTAGACATTCTCCACCTTACAAGGTCTTTTTGAAAGAACAACCATTTAACAAAATGTTTTACAAATAAGGCCTTAGCTTGCAACCTTGAATCTAAAATGTTAAATGCCAACCATGTAAAAGAGAACCTATAAAAGATTACCATTCCCATCCCAAATCATCCCAGTACCCCAAGTTGTAAAAGTTTTTTAGCACACTCACATCAAAATCAATGATTATAATGTGATCAAACATCAAGTCTCACCTTGTATTAATAATATATCAATTTTTTAATTGAAAGTCAATCTTCAATTCTATTCAAAAGCCGATAAGTTTTCAACTTTTGAGAATAGAAGAAGGTTAGACATGTCCACCATTATTTTTTATTAACATGGGCTAGAATCAAAATTTTGAATCTTCATCCTTTAGGATTGGGAAAAACTTGGAGCTAAAAAATAATAAGGATGAATTTTTAAAGATTTTTTAGGAGTCCAAAACTCTCTTGTTTCTTTCTATTAATCTTGGTTGATTCCACCACTTGTTCTCACAAGCTTGTAACTTATAAGAATTTGAAATTAACAAATTGCCTATGCTCGATAGGCAAACCACTACCCTCAAATTACACAAGACCTTCCATTATATGTTTCTTTACAACAAGATGCTTTTTTTTTTTTTTTGTCTCCTTAATTGTTGGAGGTGCTTGCTTTTACATCCATTGGTTTCCACAAGTGAAAGTGAATAGGATGCCCCATTTTTTAATGTAATTTTTATTTTCAAGAATTTCCATTCACTAGTGGGAATGGGGAATTAACCATTTATTCAATTTTCAAATTTAATAACATTTTACACCATTAGGCAACGGCAAGGTGCCAAATTGGCACCAAATATGACATAATCTAGTTGCAAGTGGCAAAATGGGTAACTTTTCAAGAATTATTTGGTTAAGGTGTTCTTTTTGTAAAGTATTTTAAAGTTATTATTTTTTTCCTTGTGAAAATGTCAAGGTTACATTTTGAAATTTTCCTTCCATATATAATAGGCTAAGTCCCAAAATTTTGCATATATTACACTATGATAAAGAACATTAGATTCTCAAGCTCCATGAACATTTTATTTTCATGGTGTTAGTAACAAGTTTGGTTCAATCATCAATGTTGAATTTTGAGAATTTGAAACAAACACTATGAAAAATTATGTTTATCGTAACCACACTGCCTTACAAGTAAAGCTCCAAAACAACTAATATGCAACAACACTACAACTATCCCATGGAAATACAAGGAATTAATAAAAAAATGCCACATCAAAAAATCAAAGAATTGTATTGTAATTGCAAATTAATTACAAGACATACACCTATATGGTGGAATGTATGCACCATATATTTGTTGTAATCAACCATGTTTGACTTTTTGCCAAGTTACATTTTAGTTGCATGTGAGATTACATTACAACTAGTGTGAATGTAACTATCAATTACCAACAACTATTTTGCAACTACTATTGCAACTTATGTATGGCCTTGACACATGCGATCATGCCATGTGTGTGCATTTCCATTGCCCATTAAATATGAAACTATCAACTTATTTGTAACTAATTTAAACTATGATTCCCCTTCGTATGTACAATTAGTTGTGCCATTTGATTACCACTATGTAAGTATTATAGTCCTATTTTTTATGACTAAAGTTCAATTGTTGTATTACTAATATTTCATTACATTGCAACTCACAATATTAGTTGGCATACATACATATCAAGCCATAAAATTTCATGAAAGGTGAAAATCTACTTTTGAATTGAAACCAAAGGCAATGTGTATATTCCATTAAACATTCAAAGGGTTGTACATATGGATATGTGTCTATATACTTCAATGTTTTCTACTCAAATTCACGTTTATTATTTAATATTTCATAATGAATTTTTTTAATAATATATTAATTAGTAATTAACATGTAATATATTTAATTATTACAAAATAATTAATTAAATTGAATAATAAAATATTCACATCAATCGATTAATCTAATTTAATTTTTTTTACTTAATTCAGATAACAATTAATTAATTATCTAAAGTTGGATAATTAATTATCAAATAATAAATTATCTAAATTCACTAACTAATTAATTATTTAAATTTAATTATGTAATTCAAATAACTTTAATAATCAATCTTGTTAATCTAGGTGAATAATTGTTAAATTTTATTTGAATTTAAATCATCAATTATCCCATAATTATTTTGATTATTAATTATATGATATTTATTTTGATAATTAATTATCTTATACTTTTTTTTATAGTTAACTATTTAATCTTTATTCTCATAACTAATTATCTGATACTTATTTTGATAGTTAACTATCTAATGTTTATTTTTATAATTAATTATCTAAACTAACTAACTAATTTATTATCAGATATTTAATTCAGAAAATTAAATTTCAAATAATTATGTGAAATGATTCGTTATAAAATTTTAATTATTTATTTTGATAATGAATTAATTTTTTAATTAAATTAAAAATAAATAAAATTATTATTCTAGATAATAAATTATTTGATAAGTAATTCACATATATATCAAATAATTATTTCTTTAGTTGTATAATTTATAAAATTAAAATCAAATACAACACATGGGAAAAAAAAATTTGTAGTTGTAACTCAATTTGCAACTAAGGTGCAACTAAAGGATTCAATCCATATGTTTTGTCTTCAAGATCTCATCTCACAAACTTTACAAGGAAATGCCTTTTCTTGTATGCTCACATTAAAATACATGTTCCATTTTGGAATAAACTCATAAAAGCTTAACCGTAAAACTTAACACAAAACAAATTTAAAAATTTATGTGGTTATTATTTAATTCACTTACCCTTCTACCTTCCTACTTACTTGCCTACCTAAGTAAATAGAGGTAGGTTGGTATGTAGGACCTTCCCATTTACCTACCATGGTTATGTACCGACCTACCTATGTATTGGCCTACCTATGGTTATGTATCAACCTACCTAAGTAAATTCTTTCTTTTTTTCTTTCTTTCTTTCTTTCTAAATTCAATTAATATGCCACATGTCAACTTTTGATTATGCCATGTTTCATAATCCAAAACCATTTAAAATCAATAATCACAATGGATAGTATATATCAATATTTCAATATTTCAACCTAGGAATTAATATCACTTATCTAGAGGATTTGAACCTCTAAAATGCCCATTTTAACATATATAAATGGCTTATAAAATTAAAACAAAGCGTTCAACCATAATCAAAATTATACAAAAACATTTATAGCATAGTGAAATGAACTCATAACAAATGTGAAACCTATAGAAAAATATTTTGTGACCTTCTAATCCATGTTCTTTTCTTCAAAATTTTCAACACATCTTTTTGGGGATGGTGATTTATAATATCATTTTTTATTTTTCATGCAATGTGCCCCTAAACCTTCAACTAATCTCCAATCTAACTAATTAGTTACATTGAACAAATTGCAACTATAACCCAAAATTAAACCAAGTTATATCCACCCACCAAGTTTCATAGGGTTAAACACATGTGGTCGTTCATTATGAACACAACAAAAAAAAAAATATTGGTCATCACCCCAATCTCATTGCCATACAACAATCAATGGGGGAATCAAAAAAATCAAATCCAAGAAAATGTTTGCATTAGTGCCAACCCAAGTTTACAACCTAAAAATTGTTAAAACTTAATCATTATGTATGTGCAACTCCAAAATCAAATAAGATTTACACAACGGGTAGAATTAATGGTAACCTTGTCCTATATCTAACAATTAACCACACTTAACAAACTTGCACCCTCCTAAGTAACAATTCATAATGACACAATGTATCATTCTTGCAATTTTTCATTGATGTCCACCATTGTCATCACTAATTTGCCAAATGGTTGGGTCATATATTTAGTTAATTTTGGAGTTTAAAAAGTCCAAAATTAACAAATCACCATTTGGGTGCAAATGAAATACAATGAGCCAATATGATTTTTTTTAAAAGGACTATATGTTTTTTTTCCAAAAATTCTTGTTCCATATGAATGAATTTTGGAATAATTCTTTTTGGAACATGTTATAATAAATCTTTATAATTGTCCAAGTACATGACACATTTTTTTCTTCATCATTTTTGAATAAATATGAATTTTTGAAAGTGTCTTAATTCTTTGTAAATTCAATGCTTCGTCTTTAAAAATGATAATAATTTCAAATCATAACCATTTGCTTTTTACATTTTTTTCTTATATAATAAACTAAAAGTTTTCTTAACACATCATGTATATTTTACCCCATTTATGTGTGGCAAAGGACTTTTGAAGTTCTAAAATTCTAGATCAATTTTGGAAAGTTCTTTGAATTTTTAAAGTTTTAAAATTCCATATATTTTAGGGTATGAATGTTTTTTTAATGTCATTAATAGATTTTTATCCTTTTTTTTTCTTCCCATCAAATGTGTTTTATTATATGAATCCTCTTGATAGTCCTTTGCAAAATTAACTTTTGTTTAATACATTGTTATTCATTTTTGGAGGTCTTAAATCAAAACTTAAAATTTCATCAGATGGATTTTTTGTTTGAATTCCTTGACATTCGTATGAATGAAAAAAAAAACTTTCCATGATTGTCATGGCTTTAAATGAAAAACATAAATATTTATCCAATTTTGATTATGTTTCTTTGCGGTTCAATGTTTTTTTTGGCTTGTTGGATTATAACTACAACCACTTGGATGTTTTGAAAAGAAACTTTGATTTGGGGGCCACCATATGATGTAATAATATATATTAATAATGTGGTCTCAATTTCAATAGAAAGCGTGATCCTAATTATCAAATTTAAAAAATCCAAAATGAATAGTTTAATCTAGAATTAATTAAATACATGGCTTTGTTACTCAAAGGTAGCAAGATTATTTTCATATGAAGATTTCCAAGTGTGCATGCCCCAAGGTCAAGCTTGGATTGGGTTCAACAACCAATGTTATGACCGACCAAAATTCAATCCAAAAAATTAATTTCATTTCCAACACTTCAATTCAAATTCTTGTCCCAAATAACTCTTGCCAAGCCAACTGCAATTCAATTTCCTGCAACAATTTCTCTAGTGTTAACATAAATTATCTAAACACATAACACAAAAACTAGATACATCTTTTGTATTTCAAGAAAACTCACCTACAAATTGCAAGAATCCAAGTTCAAAAACACATGGCAAAGCAATCACATGTCCCTGTTGTGTGCTTTAGAATTTCAAAATACAAAAGATGAAACTCCAAAACCATGCCACAAGGATAATGCCCTAAACAAAAATAATAATTCAAACCTTTTTCAACTTGAATTAGGTTCCAACAACAAATATTAAACTGCAAAAAATTAAAACCTTAAAACAAATACCTAACATGATTGAACTACTTGTCCAAAATGACTTAAGAAGGTAAATATTGTTTGTTTTTCCCCCTCGCAAAAGTAAGTGTGTTTAATATAACTATATTGGCTTCTTTTTCTTAATCATATTCAACACTATAGTTAGTTACATGTGACATGTTTGATGTTTATATTGTGATGTAGGTGTATACAACTTACTAATTAATATAAGCCATTTTCATTAGCATTGTGACTTGTGATGTGTTGCATTTGCTAAATTTAACTAACACCTCTATGAAAATGTGATGTAATGGTTAATGACTTGGTTTCTCATTATGGAGGTGAAGGATTCAACTCCTTATCTTACAACCTATAAATTCAAGCCTAGTAGGATAGGCTCAGTACATTACTTAGGTAATTAAATTATTAAACATGTTAGTTATGCATGCCCTATCTATTATTTTTAATAAATTTATTTGTTGTATTATACTATTATTACAATGAATACAAACCTTGAAAATTACAATCGTGATTTATGCTACCTATTAATGAACATGATGAACTAGCATTTGTTAGTCTTCAACAAAAACATACATGATGGAATTATTAGTTATCAATCAAAATAGATATGACACGTCGAACATAATTCAATCGTATTTGAAATGGTTGACATATATTTTATGTTGTTTTAAAAAATTAGTTGTTTTTTATTATAGGGTCATCCTCTTTAAGTGTCAATTTGAACTGAAATATAGTGATAAAAAACAATGTAATATTTATAATAGTTACAATGCATAGATGAATTGGACATTATACTTTCTTTTTCATTTAAGTTTTGTTTATGAACATGTCAACATGGAACCAAAACTACATGGGGCATCTTGAATGATTCCAAATTATATGCATAATCATGTTGAATGTATACATTATATATTCAATTTGTTTTTACATCTTGATTATTGATCAAAATTAATGCTTTAGGAATTTATTATATATGTGATACATGGGATAAAAGGGGGATTTTTTAAAGTTATAAACCTTAATAGAATATTTTATTTTATTTTATTAAAATTGAAAATAATTAAAATATATATTTAAGTATATTTTCATAATCCAATTCTTGGCACCCTACTTCATAATTCTTTTTTTTCTCATTAAATTGCATCTTATATTTTTTTTCACATCATTTGGGAAAAAATGGAAGTAACTTCCTTTGGAATAAAAGTGATTACAAATTGAAATGATTGTAAATCATTTACAATTTGACCATTTGATTGGAATGTTTCACATTAATGCGTTTACCTAAAACTATATATATGCTACCAAAAAATAATATAATATATATTATAATTAATTTTAACACTATAAATTTTTGCCTAAAGTGGGTAGACTATAATGTGCTTTTACTAGGCAAAGTGAACATTTATGTTCATAAAAACTTTGGCTCCATGTAGCATATCAATGTGAAAGATAATTTTCTATTAATGTTAAATATCACAAAACTCTCACAAGTTTCATTAGCTTTTCATTTGATTGAAAGTGCATAGTGTTAAGGGTTGTACATGTTAAAACAAAAAAGTGAAATAGGGGAGAAAGGGGAACTATCCATTATGATGGATTGCACAACCTTGTGACTAAATCAACAAATGAAATATGAATTTTAACAATGGAAATATTAAAAACATAGGTATTTAAATGAAATATTTTAAAAACATGTTATATAGATCTCTTCAATGGTGCTTGCAAATAATGTGAGGTCGATTATGTTACAAAATTGATCATTTATGTTTGAAAACTAAAATTTGATGGAAATGTGAAAGAAATTTTTTTCCTCCATGGGTGATTATCTTGAAATGGGGTTTCAACTTCTGAAAAACAAAGTGTGACTACATTTTACCATTAAGATTTTATGGGTTTCAATACCAACTTCCTTTGGGGGGCTTAGGGGGAAGGGATGAAAACCTATAATGCAAAAATAGGTAGGTAATATGGTTGTAGTTGTTATAAAAAAATGAAATATGATTGTTTAGTTTCTCTTGCATGGTGCAATGCACATTTTAACCATAAATTTATGAATTGATCTCCAAAAACAAATCCAAATTAAACAAAAGAAGAAAAGAAAAGAAAAGGCCAAGAAAGTAAGTATGTAAAAATACCAAAGTTAAAAAGTTTGGTTCATGCTTTAGCTTTTCAAAATTTGTACAATAATGGAATTCTTCTTGATGTTTGTAGTTGCATAAACACAATGTTATGATTAGATCTATTGAAACACAACACTTTCTCATGAAGATGCAAATCATTTTTGTTCAAAGATGATGAATAATAACTTGATCAATAATAACATGATTATTGATCAACTATATAATAATTTGAAAGGAAAAGAATGAGAACGAATCAAATAAACATAAACTATTCTTTGATTTTAAAAATCCAACATCCTAATGGACATCATTGTATGATCTTGGGAATGCACATGAAATCTAGTACTAATACTTCTACATTTATAACTTGAGTGTGCAAAGCCCTTGAGCAATCTAAGGTTAGATCTCATCATAATTTGTAAACAAATTAGCCAAAAAAACTTGAATAAACCAAAATTGACAATATGGAAACTTGTGACATCCAATGTTCCATTCTACACAACACATAATATAAAAAATGATCACCATAATGTCCTAGGTTATACTAAAGTAAAAGTGGAAAATGTAACACCCATACATCCTGGTGAATTTATCATGAAACAACCATTTGAACATAATGAGAAATAATGTTTCAAAACTTTTTTTGTAGAAAACACCATGATTTGACATTGATCTACAAACATAAATAATTAAAAGATACATAACCTTAATGTTGTAATTAAAACCTAAACCAAATTGTCAAACCCTAAGCAACTTCACAACATTCACAAAGAATGTCGAAAGAATATTTGCAAGTAAGAAAAACATATAAATGGACATCTACCATGGAAGGTAATATTTTTTATTCCATTTTCTTTGGAAAAACACCACCTTGATACAAAACAAGATAGAAAAACACCCTTAAATTCTAATTTATAGATCAAATGCAATCACATACTACTTAAAATAACTCATAAAGTGCCATTCTAAAATCAGAATCCACAATCCCTTTGGCTTCTCCAATTCTTGCAAGAGTTATAATCATAGAATGTAAAAAAGTTGAATCTACAAAAGTGCAAAAAGAACTAAAATCTTAAATAACTTATAGGGAATTCAAACCCCAACCTTAGAAAAAGGTGGTACCCATTGCCCTTACATAATATTACATTCAAGCCCTTACGTAATATTACATTCAAACATGTCACATAATGAGGGAATGTGAGGGGACATTTGATCCATAATGAAAAGGATCCTAGATTTAGGGTTTGGAGAGGTTCAAGCATTAGAGATTCATTAAATGAAAACTGGGAGGAGGAATTTAGAAGTCTAACGCCCCAACAACAAAGCTAACCATTCGATTCTGTTGTTGATATGCAAGCTATGGTGGCTAATGCATTCTAGCAACTAGATGATCTTGTGTCAATGGAGGAGAAGGTGGTGGATATTATGGAGGATGCTTTTAGGGTAGTTGATGGACTAGAAAAAGAAACAAATGAGGGTGACATAGATGGTGTTGTAGAAGTTCCATTTGATATCAACAACTGTTGGGAGATGTGTCTTTTGAAGATATCCACCATGAGCATAATTTTGACCCAGTGGCTTTGGAGGATGCAATGAAGGAATTGTTTATAGGTGTTAAATGTACAAAACTAGCAACAACAATACTACTTATGAACCTATGCACAATACATGGAATGAACAATAAATTTGCAAATGAGCTCTTTGGATTCTTACGACATCATTCGCTTCATGAACTTGATTGTTTGCCCACCAACTATTATGCTACAAGGGCTTTGACACAAAAGTTTGGCCTAGATTCTGAAAATATTCATGCATGCCCTAAAGGATGTGTTTTGTTTCGAAAGGAACATAGAAACAATGTCACTTGTCCCAAATGTGGGTGTGTTTGTTACAAAGATGTGATAAGCAAAATGTCACATGTGAAAATGTTTTAACATTTTCCTATAATCCCTAGGCTCCAAAGGTCGTCTAGGACACCTACAATGTTTGAGTTAATGTTGTGGTAGTTTGAAAATACCCATGTTTCGGTCCATTGCGTGTCACCAAATTCTAGGTTTATTGAATGCCATGTGTCATTAATAGAGTGGATGGAAATTTGTCAATTAGACAATTGGCTAATTCAATTTATAGTCAATTGGACAGTCAAATGATACCATTGCAAGAACTAAATAATGGTAGACTTGTGTCAAATTCAGATTGGTTGTTAAGTTGTCCTTTAGTTTAGTTTGCTCCCACAACATCTAGTTTATTTAACTAATTGATTGACAGAATTAGGTTAGATTCCACTAGTAGAAAACCCCTTTTCTTTAATCAAAATTTTAACTACATGACATTTATAATTATGTTTCAACTAAGATTTCCTTATTTTTAAATAAAATTATGGCAATTACCAATTAAGTTGACTTGTTTAATATATTGGTCTATAGTTGAAAGCATTTTTTCAATTGGGTGGTCATTTGCTGAATATTTCCAACATGAACAATGTTTCCAAGTTGAACTTCCAATTATGTTGGTAAACAATGTGAAGCATGTTTCAATTAAGGGGCCATTTTTGAAATATTCTTGGCATCTAAGGTTCTTTAATTGGCACGTAGTCAAGACATTAACTAGTGTTGAACTATTTTGGATGATAAAATGTACTAGAAGATGGATAAAATGTAGTCTTGTATAGAACTATCTCTTTCAACTAGGTTAAACAACTAATAAACAATTATAATTTTATACATATAATATTTTAATATTTATTAAAATTATGATAACATTAAATTACATGTAAATTTTATTTGTATAAATGAATAAATTTTTTGTGCATATAAATATTAAACTTTAATTTCAAAATAAAGTTTAAGGAAAATCTAAAATACATGTTAGTACTAATGTTTATGTTCAATACACATGTAATTTATTATTTCTATGTAGATCCTTACAACATATCAAGTAATGATACATAATTAATAATATTGTGCAACTTTAATGTTTATTCATCTTTATACACATGATACTTTAATATTTGTTTTAAAATTATAATAAAAATTCATTAAACACGAATGTACCCTATGTCATTGGCCTAGGTTTGAATGCATTCAATTGAATTTCCCTTCCAAACCTTTTTTTGCAATTTGTTTGAATTTCCAACAACAATACCCACCAAAAATTCAATAGTATTGTTCACATTTTAGGTTTCAAAATTACAAAATCAACTTTATAAAATCAAACTTAGTGAAGGTTTTCCAACAATACCAAGAATGCCCCCAAATTCCAATATAGTTTTCAATCTTGGTTTTTCAAAAAATTCAATGAAAAAATGGTTCAATAATCAATAGATTTCACATTGTAGCTCCAAACATTATAAACCAAGTCAATGCACCCCATTTATTGAATACTTTTTGATGATAAGTTCCATATCATAACCCAAGACATCGTGGTTTGGGAAATATCACTATGACAAAACACAACAAACTACCTTCCTTCATGGATAGATAAGGTAACATGTGTTGTTGGCCCCAAGTGTGAACACACTCAATGCATTTTCCCTTCAAAACCTTTTTTTTGTAATTTGTTTGAATTTTCAACAACAAAATTCATTCAAAATTTACTACCTTCCACACCTTAAATATGAAAATTGTGAAGTAAATGTTATTAAATCTAACTTAATGACTACTTTCCAAGTATACCTTTGGATTTGAATAAAAAAATTATTTATGATTTTATTAATGTTTACAAACAAAAAGGTTCAATAATCAATAACCTTTGCATTGTAGCTCCAAAAACTTTCAAACCAAATCAATGCACCCCTATTCATTGTTAGGTTTTCAAAGATATCAATAGCATTATATGAAGCAATTTGGTTTAAAACATCTCAACATTATAGAATAAAACAAAACAAATTATTTACATTCATTAATAAATTAAATTATGTGTGATTGTTTTTGGATAAATTGAATGGATATTTAGTGATAATTAATTATGTAATAGATGATTACATTTAATTTTTGATTTTAAAAACAAAACTAATCACCATATTATTTAATAAATGATGATAATATGTTTAATTGTTTAATTATACAACTATACAAATAAAAACAGTTGATGAATAATCACTATAAGTAATTAAAGTAAGTAGCTAAACCTAAGATAAGTAGATTATTAGTTTAGGTCTAGGCCTAACTAAGCTTAAACTAACTTGTATAACTAAATTACAACTATTTGAGTTGTAATTTAATTGCAATTGGGTTACAATTAGGGTAGACAAATAGTATTCTATCACCGAACATTTTCAAGTTTTCCCTCATTTAAAAACCAAATTGAACATTTTTTATGTCATTGGAAGTGCAAAAAGAAAAGCTACAAATATTCTATGAACTTCTAAAGCAAAAGAACAAAGCAAAAAAGTAGGAAAAGAAAGAATGATATTTTGTCTTTAGACCCCCCTTACTTCCAACAACTATATCTTGTTCATTTCTCACTCATTTTAAACAATTTCAAAGGCTACAAATGCGTTGTTTCAAAATATAAAACATGTTCAAAGTGAAAAGACAAAAAGACAATAATCAAAGAACTTAAGCTTCAAAGTCATACCAAACACTTACAAAAAAACCAAAACACAACCCCCTTCACTTTGAAAGGGCATATCTTGCTCATTTTCCATTATATTGGAGTGTTTTTTATAGATTTGGATGCGCCAAGTGGAAGATTACAAAATTGTTTGAAGTTCCAAAAGCAACAGACCATGGACAAGAAAGTTATAATGATCCATTGTTAAATGTTTAATGATAGGTGTGTCTACCCTAGGTTACAACTAAAATATTTAGATCCCATATTGTTTAGCTTCCATTTTATGAATCCAAATTATATAAAGGAGTGCACTAAAATTGTTGGAGGTCACAATAAACATGAAAATGTAATAGCCATTTAGAATGAACAAAATAAAAGGTTCAACCTTAAAGGCTAAACCAAATGAAATAAGATTTCATTTATTAATTACCACATGGTTTAGGTCTAAGTCTAGCCCTAATTTAAGCCTAAGTTGAATGGCCTATGTTTAAATTTAGCATAAATGCCTATCCGTAGTCAGGTTTAGACCTAACTTATGCTTAAGCACCATGTGGCCTAACCTATTGATGTGGATGTGCCATGTGTCATTTAACTATTTGTTGACCCCAAAATTTGTGAGCATGCCATATGTCATTTAATTATTCACTGACCCCACATTTTATGAATGTGCCACATGTCACCAAACCACTAGCCAAATGTTCAATTTACATAATTACAACATAATCAAAATGTTTAAGTGCAACCTAGTTGAAATTATAATTATATTTTTGATTAACATCATGCTTAATCAGTGGATGAAGTTCATCCATTAGTCGAATGTAGTTGACAACATCCTTCGATTAAATTGGTAAAACAATTTTCAATGAAATTGGCAAGTAGTGGCATGTAATGGCTATTGTTATGATGTCCACATGTGGCATACACTTTCAACTATAATTCCACTCTCGACTTGTACTTGTTAACAATATTGGTTAGCGATTGCAAAAAATAAGTTGCAACTACATGTGTAATTTTTTATTTAGTTTACAATTGAACATTAATTGAAAACATAGTTCTAAAAGAGGGGTTTTCTACTAGTGATGGTGGGTGCATGTAGGTTAGGGTGGACCACTTTTGGTGTCATAATCATAGTTTATACTGGGTGATTATAATTGCTACATGCTATTGTACATGTTAGGAATTCTCAATACATATTCATAAATTATATACTTGAACTAGTCTATAAACCCATTTTGCAAGCAAAATGATTAGGTTTCTTTGCCTTTGGAAGTAAAAGCAACTTCATTCTTGCTATGTTTATAATCCTTATTAATATACTAATCATTTTTTTCACCCCTTTCATAGGTTTATTAGCCTTTTTCTTGTCAGCATGTTTCTGGAATGAATCCCATTTAATAGCTAGTAATTTATCTTTATGCTCAACCTCTCAAATATTTGAGCTTTTTTACACATCTAATAAGTGACCAATTTTAATTGGGGTCTTTAAAACCCTAGAGTTTCCACATCCTCCATTCTTCATCCCCCCATGACCCCCCTTCCCAAATTTTTCCCTTCCACAGAATCTTGGATGGCATGACAACCTTTTTCATCCTTATGGTCCCCTTTCATCCCTCTATGTTCGAGAGAATAAGGGTGCTTATTTTCATTCATCCATCTCTTGCCAAAGTTTGTCTTCCTAGGTTTTAGCAAGCAACAGTCTATTTTTGGTTCTCAGTCATGTTCACTTTTGCCCTTTTTGACTATAATCCAAAAGCAAAAAAGAAAACCCTAACAAAATGGGTTTACTTATTTGTTCTTATATAAAGAATCTGAACCTCTATGTGTTTAAGGATTTTTTTTTCTTTTTTGTGATTCTAGATTCAATTCTAAATATAACTAAAGCCCAATTCCATGGTCTGAGTCTTATGCCAATTTAAAACAAAAAAAAAGTACATTTTTTGAATCTCTGGTGTGTTTATAAATAAAGTTTTACAAGGTTCACAAAAAAACAAAAAGTACCTCCAATTTATAATGGGGGTATTAGCCTACGCCGCCCAAAATGCTGACGAACAGTTTTGGAAATAGAAATTTCATGCAACCAATGGGAAGGCTCAGCATGCACTCATGATGGGCCCTGGTTTTTTCTTTTTGGGGGGAGTTGTTTTTTGTTTTTCTTCCTTGATCAATCTCTTCCCCCTGCCATTAGCCTAGGCCAAAAATGCTGACTAACAATTTTGGAAATAAAAAATACATGCAGCCAATGGGTAGGCAGAAGCATGCACTCAAGGTGCCTTGATTTTTTTTCTTTTAAGTTTTGGGTAGAGGGGGTGGGGGGAGGATTTTTTTCATTTTTCCTTTGTTCCTTCTATGTTCCCTTCAAGTGTCCAATGGGTTCTTAAGTTCCCAATGTGTTCCCCAAGGGTGTTCCAAGTAGCACCTTGCTTTAATCCCATATATTTTGCCCAAAGTCCCAAATGAGTTTACCAACTTTTATCCCATATGCCTTGGAAAATGGTCTCCTCCTTTCACCTATATAGGTGGGCCAAAGGGGAGGAACTGTATACTTCAA
>Ga0209611_10008325_pt1 | contig 16263 bp, 12 predicted proteins | sample S1TSphgellanicum_3_FD_187693 | JGI IMG/M metagenome (GOLD analysis project Ga0209611, IMG submission 187693) | Host-associated microbial communities from peat moss isolated from Minnesota, USA - S1T2_Fc - Sphagnum magellanicum MG (SPAdes) (version 2) | ecosystem: Host-associated > Plants > Peat...
GCAAGAGAGCGCAAAAGCAAGCGAATGTCTGGCGTATCACGGTTCTAGGGCGGTGTGCCCGCGCAAGCGCCAGCTAAAACGCCCGGTCAGATACCCAGCCCTCCCTCAGGAAGTTATCAGGGAAGATGGATGTCGCGACATGACATTCAGTGTCGTGGCATCTTCTTTACTTCGGCCAAACAGTTCGGCGAATGAGCGAAACGTGGGAGCCGAAAATACAGCGACGGCGCCTGCTTCGGTCGGCGCATAGCGATTCGGTGTTCGCAGAGGTCGGGTGGGCTGCGGCGGGTTTCGTCTTAACGAACTCTCGGCGTTCTTCTCAGAACGTCGCCGCCTGAAATGAGTTTATCAATGAAGCCCATCGTGTGGGTCGTCTTTGCCTCGGTTCTCGCAGTTGCCGGTTGCGCTTCCGGCGGATCGCGCGCGTCGCAAGCGCCCAGCGTACCCGTACAAACGCAAGGTACCGGTGCGCGATTGATCCCGTACTCGCTGCCGTTTCGAACCGACGCTGGGGTTGAATCGGCATTGAAGACGGCACGTAACACGCAGAACTCGGTCGGCAGTATTCCGACCGTCGCGGACGTGCCAGTCACGGTCGGTCTCGTGGATGCACCGCTCTACAATCTTACGCAGGTCAATCTCTCGATCGAGCGGATCAATGCGATCTCGAATCTGAACACGCCGTCGCAAAGCGAAACGGCGATGTCGATCTTTCCCGGCGATGCCGTCGTGAACGTGCTCGATTATCAGAGCTTCGCTGCGATCGTCGCGGCCGCGATGATTTCGCCGGGCAACTACGATGCGCTCGAACTCGTCTGCGACCCGAGTAATAGCACCGTCGTAACTGCCTCCGGCCAGACGCTGCCGATCGTCTACGGGAATTTCTCCAACGGTTCGTTCACCCCGACGACGAGCAGCCATTACTCGGTGGTGGTCCCGTTCAAATTCGACGCAACGGTGGGGATCAACAACGAACTCATCGATTTCAACGTCGAGAATTCGATCAACGTGCAGGGCAAAGCCGCACTTGTCGGCGCCTCGACGTTCGCCGCCGACGGCGACACGGCCGGCGCGATCGGGGGAACGCTGACCACTCCCAGCGGCTCGCCGGTGGAAAATGCGACCGCGGTGGTGACGAATGCGAAGGGGACGCTGATGGGCCTCGCGCCGACCGATGAGAAAGGAAACTTCCTCGTCCACGCGCTCCCGCCCGGTACGTATACGCTGACGATCTACGAAAAATACGTTACCGCCGCCGCCGTCACGGTCACGGCAAGTGACGGCAAGACGGGGACGCTCGCGCCGCTGAGCGTCAACGTTCCGGCCGGCTTCGAAGCGTTCGTCGGAACGCTCAAAGACTAGTTCGTACGGAGCCGCCCAGCGGGTGTCACGACGCGCGTCGCACGTCGCGCGTCGTGGCACGATCTTTACCTCGCGCATACATCCAAGACAAAGTCTGAACAAGACGCATCGAACGCTTCGTGCAGTAATCACTGCTTGCGTCGCTTACGAAAGCGACAGTCCTAGAACGATACGGTGTTCGCGGAGACGGGTTCTCTCCGCGGCGAGTTTCGGCACACACGATAACTCTCGGCTCCCATTCGGGTTCGCCGCCGCCAGAAATGAGACAACGTCATCAAGCCTGCTGCTTCTATCGCCCTATTCATGTCGCTCCTCATTACGGGTTGCGCGGGCGGCGGTTCGACCGCGCACGTGACCGCGACGGCGAGCTCGACTCACCGCTTGATCAAATACAGCGTTCCGTTCGTAACGTCGCGTGCGGTGCAATCCGCCGTCAATCGTGTGGATGCGACGCGCACGACGCAGAACTCCGTCGGGAGCATCCCGACCGTCGATGCGTCGATCGGACTCATCGATGCGCCGCTCTTCGGCGTCAGCCAGATCAACCTCGCGATCATGGGCGTCAACGCATTGCAAGGCAATGTCTCGACGCCGATCGTCGACTATGACGCGGACGTGATCGTGAACGTCTTGGCCTACCAGACGTCGGCCCTCACGCTCGGAAACGGATCGATTCCGCTCCAGGCCTACGACGGTCTGCAACTGGTCATCGATCCGACCCAGAGCACGGTCGTTGCCAACGGTCAGACCTACCCGTTGGTGTTCGGATCCATGTCCGGCAGAACGTTCGTTCCCTCCGGCGCAAGCGTGCAGTCGCTCGACTTCCCGCTGGCCATCAATCCGACGAGCAACACCCTCCAACTGCTGGTCGACTTCAATGCCCAGCAATCGATCCGTTATGTCGACGGGACGTATGCCGTCGCCCCGGTCTTACACGGCGTCCGGCAAGCCGACGCCGCCGTCATCAGTGGTTCGCTGATTTCGGCGAGCGGCGCGCCCGTCCAAGGTGCAACGGCCGTCGTTACCGATGCAAACGGAAACGTGGTCGGCGCTTCGCCGAGCGACCAGAACGGAAACTTCCAAATCCATGCCATTGCCGCGGGTAGCTATACCGTCTCCATCGAGAACGCGTATACGACCCCGGCGGGCATGCAAGTGGTCGCCAGCGACGGCCGGACCGATACGTTACCTGCGATCCCGGTCAACGTACCGGCAGGTTTCGAGATCGATCTCGGACAGATCTCGGACTAAGCGGACGCTGCGAAGAGACATGGGTTGTAGGACGTGACGGATGCCGGAGCCGGGTGATCTCCGGGCCTCGCTGGCCAGTGCCGCACAAGCACTGACGGAGGCTCGATGGGACGAAGCGCTAGCCCTCCTCGAAGGCTGTGAAGCCTGGCCGGTCGAGGTGGCGGAGCATGCCGTGCTGGTCAAAGCCGACGCCCTCACGCGGCGCGACCCGGCGAACGCCCTTGCCTGGCTCTCCTCGACCGACGATCTCGTCGAGACCGACGAGGCGCGTTTCCAACGCGAACTGCTCACCGGCCGCGCGTATGCGAACGCGCGTAACTTCGACTCCGCGTCGGCGCGATTCGAGCGCGCGCGGCGCGTCGCCGACCGCGTCGAGAACGGACCCGCGCGCCTGGCCTACCATCTCGCGCGCATGCGCTGGTTCCGGCGCACCGGTACGGCCGACGGACCCGATATCGCGCTCGCGCTCACCAATCCCGATCCGACGGGCCGCGCGGCCGCGCTCGCGATTCGGGGTTGGCTCCACGCCAGCGCCGGCAATTTCGCGCTGCAGATCGCCGATTTTCGCGCCGCCCTCGAGATCGCGACGAGCGCGCAGGGCGCCTGCGACGTCGGCACGGCGGCGAGCATCGTCCACGCACTCGCTCGGGTCGCGTTCGAAACCGCCGATGCCGACGGCGTCGAGGCGGCGCGCCGCGCGTATGAGTTTCTGCGCTGGACGCCCTGCGTGCGCGTCGACCAGTTTCAAACCGTCCGCATCCTGGGGATGGACGCCTACGTGCGCGGCGATATCGTGCGCGCGCAGTGGCTGCTGCGCGAGGCGACGCACTTTGCTCCCTCGCCCGCCTGGCAAGCGCTCGCCCACCTCGACCGCGCGCTCGTCGCGCAGTTCGCCGGCAACGATGCGTGGGCGCTCGATGAAATCGAGACGGCGGCCGAGCTTGCCAAGGGCGTCCCGTGGGGTGAGATGTTCGGTGAGGAGCGCTTCGCACTCGTCGGGCTGGCCGTCATGCTGGCACCGATCGACATCGGCCGCTCGCAGCGTTTTGCGGCGACGTTCTCGCGCGTCGGCTTGCAGAATCTCGCCCCGACCTACGGCATCATCAACGACGTGCGCGGGGTCGGCTACGAGAAATATGCGTTCGGGAAAATCGAACAGACGCAGGGCAACCGCGATACCGCGACCTCCGCGCTCGTCGAAGCGTACAACGTTTTTGCGATCATCAACTATCACTTCCAATCGATGCTGTGCGCGCAGGCACTCGCCGACGTCACCGGCGACGAAACGTGGACCGAACGCGCCCGCGGGCACGTCGCGCACTATCCGGGATCCCCGCTCATGCGCGACGGCCAGCCGCTCGTCAAGAAGCGCGACCCGGTCATCGACGGGCTCACGCCCTTCCAATTGCGGCTCGCGCGCGCGCACTGGGCCGGTCTCGACGTCGCGCAGCTCTCGCGCCAGTTCAGCCGCAGCGCGTACACGATCGAGCATCAGCTGCAAGCGATCTATGATGCCTTCAACGTACGTACGGCGACGGGGCTGCGTGAAGTCGCGCGCAAGCGGGGCCTGGTATGATCCTCACGCTCGGCCTGACCGTCGTCGCCGTCGTGGCCGTGGTCGTCGCCGCGGCGCTCGCGATCGCGTGGTATCGCACGCGCGACCTCATCGCGCACCTGCGGCTCTCCGCCGCCGTTGCCGACGACGCGATCGAAGGCCGCTACAACGTGCTCGAAGCCGTGCCGGGCGGCATCTACATTCTCGACGCGGACGATCGCTTTTCGCACGTCAACGAAGAAGCGGAACGGCTCATGCACGTCGCGCCGGGCGAGCTCGTCGGGCGCGCGATCACCGAGGTCGTCGATCCGCTGGCCTCCGATCTGCTGCCCGAAATCCGGCAGGCGCGCGAGTCCGGCCAGCCGGTGAGTCGCGTCGCCTACTTCACGGCGACCGGCTGGTGGGTCGAGATTCGCATCAAACCGGGTGCCCGCGAAACGGTCGTCTCGCTGCGCGACGTCACGATGCGCAAGGGCGCCGAAGCGCGGCTGCTCGAGAGCGAGAGCCGGTTGCGGATGCTCATGTCGCAGGTACCCGCCGTGCTGTGGAGCGTCGACCGTCTGGGCCGCTTCGTCTCGCTCTCGGGTGCCGGCCTGACCGCGCTGGATTTGCGCGAAGACGAGTGGATCGGGAAGTCGTGTGGTGAGTTCATCGGCTCGAGCGACGCCGTGCCGACGCTGGTGTCGGTGTTCGGCGGCGAGCCCGTGCAGTGCGAATCGGCGCGCGGTAAGAAATGGCTGCGCCATCACATCGAACCGCTGCGTGGTAACGGCGATTCCGTGATCGGTGCGGTCGGCGTGACGCTCGACATTACCGAACTCAAGGCGAGCCGCGAGAAACTCGAAGAAGCCGCCCATCGCGACGCGCTTACCGGGCTGCCGAACCGCTTCACGATCGATCGGATTTGGCGCGACCGCGAGCACGTCGGCGTCCGGGCGGTGCTCTTCGTGGACCTCGACCGGTTCAAGGCGATCAACGATACGCTCGGCCACAAGGTCGGCGATCAGGTGCTCAAGATCATCGCCGAGCGCTTGCGCGAAGCGGTCAACGAGAGCGATATCGTCGTGCGCGCCGGCGGCGACGAGTTCGTGATCGTCGTGCATTCCGCGAATTCGCCCGACGACATCGGCACGCTCGCCGCCCGTATCATCGGCCGGATCGCCGATCCGATCACGATCGGCGACCGGCAGTTTTTCGTCAGCGCGAGCGTCGGCGGGGCACTCTCGCCGCAGCACGGCGTCTCGGCCGATGATCTGATCACCAATGCCGACACCGCGATGTACCGCGCGAAGTCGAGCGGCTCGGGGACGTTCGCGTTCTTCGACCCCTCGATGCAGAGCGGCGGCTACGAACCCGTCGCCCTCGAAGCCGATCTGCGCGGCGCCCTGCGCGACGGCCACCTGCGGGTGCTCTACCAGCCGATCGTCGACGTCGAGAACGGCCGCATCACGGGCTGCGAGGCGCTCGTGCGCTGGAAGCATCCCGTTCACGGTGAACTGCAGCCCGAAGCGTTCCTCCATCTCGCCGAACACAGCGGCGCGATCGTCGACATCACACGCATGGTGTTGCGTCGCGCGTGCACCGTGCTCGCCGGACTCCGCGACGTGTACCCGGAGTTCCGCATGACGGTGAACTTCTCGCCGCGCGACCTGCGCGACGGCGACATGGTCAGCGCGGTCGCCGAGGAGTTGCTGCGCGCGCGCTTGCAGCCGGAGTCGCTCGAAATTGAAGTAACCGAGCACGTCGTCGTCGACGAACGCTCGATCGTGGCGCTGCAGACCTTCCGCGATTTGGGCGTCGGCGTCGCGCTCGACGACTTCGGTGTCGCGTACAATTCGCTGATGTACCTCAAGCGGCTGCCGATCACCGCGCTCAAGATCCACGAAGCATTTGTCCGCGAACTCGACGATAGCCGTTTCGATCAGGCGATCGTGCGCGCGATCGTCTCGCTCGGCAGCGCGCTCGGCCTGCGCATCGTCGCCGAAGGCGTCGAGTCCGCCGCCCAAGTCCAAACGCTACGCGCGCTCGGCGTCCACGAAGCGCAAGGCTTCCGCTTCAGCTACCCCCTCGAAGCCCACGACCTGCAAGTACTGCTCAGCGAACCCCCCGATTATTCGCAAGTCGGCCGCTCCGCGTAACTCCACCCGTGTCATCCTGAGGTGCCACCGTGTCATCCTGAAGTGCCACCCGTGTCATCCTGAAGTGTCACCCGTGTCATCCTGAGGTGCCACCCGTGTCATCCTGAGGCTCTCGAAGGATGGGCATGCCACTCACGGTTGTCTTACGCCCATCCTTCGAGAGCCTCAGGATGACATGGTGGCGGCTCAGGATGACGTTGCGATTCGTGATGACCGTGATCGCACGCGAGGCAGGATCGCACGCGAGGCAGGATCGCACGCGGGCGGGATCGCACGCGGGGCGGGATCGCACGGGAAACTCAGCCGCGATTCTTCCAGGGCACGAGGATGCGTTCCAAGCCGCTGAGTCCGAGCGTTAGCAAGAATCCGAGGACGGAGACGGCGACGAGGGCGACCCAGAGCGTGTCGATATCGAGGAGCTGCTGCCCGTTGTAGATCTGGTAACCGAGGCCGGACTTCGTGGCGACGAATTCGGCGGCGACGGTGAGCACGACCGCGATGCCGATCGAGAGTTTGACGCCGGCGAGGATGTTGGGCAGCGCGCCCGGCAAGAGGACGCGCGTGTAGAACGTGAACGGTCGCAAGCGGTAGGCCTTGGCGACGTCGAGATACGTGTTCTCGATCTGGCGCACGCCGGCTTCGGTGTTGATCACCATCAGGAAGAAGACGCCGAAGGCGACGAGCACGTACTTCGATTGCTCGCCCAGGCCGAAGATGAAGATCAACAGCGGCAAGATCGCGATCTTCGGCACGGAGTACAAGAGCGAGATCAGCGGATCGAAGTACGCGCGCACGAAGCGGTTCGTTCCCATGGCGAGGCCCAGGACGGTGCCGGGGACGGCGCCGAGCACGAAGCCGATGACGATCCGCCCGATCGTCGCCCACGCATTTTCCGCGAGCGCGCCGCTCGATGCGAACGCGATCATCGGCCCCACAAGCGAACTCGGCGCCGGGAAAAAGCGCGGGTCGAGCGCGTGCGTTCGCACCAGCAGCTCCCAGACCGCAAGCAGCGAGAGCGGGGCGATCACGCGCATCAAGCGTTCCATGTCCGAGCGCTTCGGACGGCCGGCGATGGAGGCCTCGCCGGGTGCGCAGGGGGAAAGTCAGCGTTCGCTCGCGGTTGTATGCTTGTTCACTCTTGGAGGTTTCTCAATGCTGAAGCGCTTTTTCGCAATCACCGTGTTCGCCGCAGCCGTCCTGCCCGGCGCGGCCGTCTCCGCGAAGACTACGGGGACGATGCCCGCGTGTGCGGCCGGCGATCCGGTGGTATGGGTAAATACCAAGAGTAAGGTGTACCACATGCAAGGCGATCCGTATTACGGCAACACGAAGGCCGGCAAGTATGCGTGCAAGTCGGACGCCGATGCGGCGGGCGACCACGCACCGAAGTCCAGCGCGTCGGCAAAACAAACGACCGATGCGCCCTCGCCCGCGCCGTCGCCGGGCAAGAAAAAGAAACACCACCGGGGATCGGCTACGCCGGATCCGGCAGCGACGTGATCGCGACGTCGGCGTACCGCTTCTTGCTGCTCGAGAGCGCGGGCGGCATTGCGAACCTGACCCTCAACCGGCCCGAAAAGCGCAACGCGCTTTCGCTGGAGGTCATGCTCGAGCTGATCGCGGCGCTCGAGGCCATCGGTTCGGATCGTGCGATCCGGGTCGTGGTTCTGCGCGGCATCGGCCCGGCGTTCAGCGCCGGACACGATCTGCGCGAGATGCTCGACCGCAGTGTAATTGCGTATCGCGAAACCTTCGATACGTGCGTCAAGCTGATGGAGAAACTGCAGAGCATTCCGCAGCCGGTGATCGCCGAGATCGCCGGGATCGCGACCGCCGCCGGCGCGCAACTTGTCGCAACCTGTGATCTTGCTGTGGCCGCACTCGATGCGAAGTTCGCGACCCCGGGGGTGAAGATCGGCCTGTTCTGCACGACGCCGATGGTCGCCCTGACGCGCGCGATCGGGCGCAAGCGAGCGATGGAGATGTTGCTCACCGGCGAGTTCATCGACGCGGCCACCGCGGTCGACTGGGCCTCGTCAACCGGGCGGTGCCGGCGGCCGAACTCTCCGCGACCGTCGACGCTTTGGCGAAGAAAATCTGCGCCGCGAGTTCGTTCGTTGTCGGGCTTGGGAAAGCCGCATTTTATGCGCAGATCGACCTCGATCAGCAGAAGGCGTATGCCTATGCGAAAGAGGTCATGAGTATGAATGCCCTCGACGCGGACGCGCAGGAAGGCATGGGTGCGTTCGTCGAGCGGCGCGCGCCCGTCTGGCGCGAAACGTAACACGCATTTTACTCAAGCGGGCAGGAAAGCCGCATGCCGTTTCGCAAAAATTGGTCTACCGCAAGTTTTTCGCGATGGGCGCGCGAGCGGTGTGAAAACGTCGCCCACACCCGGTAGTAGGGTTCCCCTACTACGCGACGGCAGAAAGCCCGCCTACGGCGGGCTTTCTGTTTTGAGCAGCTCGGCGAGCGCGTCGGTCTCGGCGAGAAACGCGTCGTGTCCGTGATTCGTCGCGAGATGGAGATAGCGAACCGGCATGCCGAGCGCCGCGTAGCGTGCGGCCGCACGTTCGACGTACGCGGCAGGAAAGAGCCAGTCGTTTTCGATGCCGACGAACGTCAGCTGGGTCGCGAGCGATTGCGGTGCGCGCGCACGCAGATCGAACAGATCCATCGCCCGCGTGAGGGTGAGATACGCGTTCGCATCCATGCGCTTTGCGAAGATGTCGCCTTGATACGCGAGATAGCCCTCGACGTCGAAGCGGTCGCTGCGATTGCGCAGCGGGTCGCCGCCGGCCCGGTCGACGCGGTTCGCGAAGCGCTCTTCGAAGAGCGCTTCGCTCTTGTAGGTGAGCATCGCGATCATGCGCGCGAGCCGGACGCCGCGCACCGGTTGCGCCTCGGGCGCGTAGCGGCCGCCGGCGAACGCCGGATCGTCGTAGATCGCTTGCCGTGCGACGGCGTTGAGTCCGATCCCCATCGCCGAAAACGCATCGTAGGCGCCGACCACGACGGCTTCACGCACGCGCGCGCCGTGGGCGATCCCCCACGTGAGCGCCTGCATACCGCCGAGCGACCCGCCGATCACGACCGCGAGTTCGCCGATCCCGAGCGCATCGAGCGCACGGCGCTGCGCCTCCACCATGTCGTCGACGGTGACGATCGGAAAACGCGCGCCGTACGGTTCGCCGTCGGGTGCGAGCGACGCGGGACCGGTCGACCCGTAGCAGCCGCCGAGCGCGTTGATGCCGATGATGCACCACGTGGCGGGATCGTAGCGCATCCCCGGTCCGATCAAGCCGCCCCACCACTCGGCGACGCGGCTCGAGCCGGTCAGCGCGTGCGGGACGAGCACGATGTTGGAACGGTCGGCGTTCGGTTCGCCGTAGCGCGTCACGCGCTGCACGACGCGCTCGAGGCGCTCGCCCGAGCGCAGCTCGAGCGTCCCGATCTCGATGTCGGTATCGATCAGGCCACGCCCTCGCGTGCGCTGACGATGGTGCCGGCGCCGTCGTCCCAGAGCGGCAGCACGGCCGCGGCGCGGATGCTGCCCGCCTCGAGCGCGCGGGCGAGTTCGCTTGCGCGATCGAGTCCGAGCGGTGCGACGATCACGGCCGGCGCATCGCTCGCGGCGCGCGCATCGTAGCCCGCGTTCGCAAGCGCCCGTTGGGCTGGACGGGCATCGCGCAGCGAGGTGACGCGCACGACGTGCGGCAGTTCCAGCGGCGCGATCGCCGGCGCCGTAACCGGCGCGAGCACGGGCGAATCGCCGCGGATTCCGGCCACGCTGCGCAGTGCGGCGACGATGTCGCCGATCACCGCCGATGCCGTCGGATCGCGCCCGGCACCGCTGCCGGCAAACGTGAGCGATCCCGAGGCGCGCCCGATGACGCGAATGCAATTCTGCGCGCCGACCGGATCGGCGAACGGATGCCCGTCGGGGACGTACGCGGGCGTGACGCTTGCCGCAAGCGCCGCAGCGCTGCGCGCGCAGGCGATCAATTTCACCCGCCAGCCCATCCGCATCCCGAACGAGACGTCTTCGCGGGTAACGGACGTGATGCCGCGCCGGGCGATCAGTGGCGAAGTGACGGCGCGCTTGAACGCGAGCTGCATGAGGATCGCGAGTTTGTGCGCCGCATCGATGCCCTCGACGTCGCTGGTCGGATCGGCCTCCGCATACCCGAGCCGCTGCGCTTCGGCGAGCGCACCCGCATAGGTCGCGCCGCGCGTCATCTCGCTGAGGATGAAGTTGGTCGTGCCGTTGAGCACGCCGCCGACCTCGAGCACCTCTTCGCCGGCCAGCGACTCGCGCAGCGCGCGCACGATCGGGATCGCGCCGCCGACCGCCGCTTCATAATGCAACGTCACGCCGCGTGCGGCGGCGAGCGCGGCGAGCCGCGGCCCCTGCGTTGCGAGCAGATCTTTGTTCGCGGTGACGACGTGTTTGCCGGCCGCGAGCGCCGCCTCGACGAGCTCGCCCGCGATCCCCGTTCCGCCGATGCACTCGACGACGAGCGACACGTCGTCGCGCCGGATCAGCGCCGCGGCGTCGGTGGTGAAGAGGGAGGGGTCGGAGACGCCCGGCCGCGCTTTCGCGGGGTCGCGCACGGCGATTCCGTGCAACACGAAGTCCGCGCCGCCCGTGCGGGCGATCGCGCTTGCGTTGGCGGTCAGCAGATGGGCAACGCCGCCGCCCACCGTGCCGCATCCGAGGAGTCCGATTCCGACCGGCATGGAGTCCTGAGCGTAGCGAAGCGGCGACGCGGGGTCAAGGCCGGAACCGGCGAACGCTGGCGGACGTGACCTACCGTCGGATCCTCCTCATCCTGCTTGCCATCGGCCTCCTCGCCTCCGCCTACGTCGGCATCCGGCGGGTCAAACACGAAGTCGACGCCCGGCGGGTCGAGATCGTGATGGACGACGCCGACTTCGCGGACCTGGCGAAATCGTACAATTACGATCAGGGACAGTTCCTCGTCGCGCTGCGGCGCGCCGGGTTGACGTCGCTTGCGGTCGCGGAAGAACTCGGCGGGAACGTCTCGCAATCGTCCGGCGGCGCCGTCTATGCCGGGAGCGCGCTGCTCGATCAAGCGCGCATGGCGCCGCTGCGCGACCCGCTCTTCGCGCAGCTTGCGGCGCAGCACGCGCTGAGCGCGGACGAGGTGTATCTGATCGCCTACGATGCGCCGACCGCCGCGCGCTATCGCGCCGAACTCGCGCTGAAGTTTGCGCCGCATTCGGTGCGCGTGCTGCGCGCGACGTTGCCGGCCGTCTTCGCGATCCGCACCCAGGCGACGTACTTCACGACCGTCGGCCTCGGGCTGCCCTACGATCGCGTCGCGCTCGCAAAACGCTACGGCCTTTTGCTCGTCCCGCGGCTGCAGAACGACGAACGCTTCAAGGGTCCGCAGATTGACGCGCTCTTGCACCACGCGATCGCCGGCGTTCGCGCGCGCACCGTCATCTTCTTCGGGTTGCGCAGCGAAGTGCTCGGCTATCCCGACAACGTGCCGGCAACGGCCGATGCGTTCAAGCGCCTGAAGTTGAATTTCGGGACGATCGAATTCTACGATCCCAAACAAGATCAGGCGGGCAACGAAGACCTGGCGCGCGATCTGCCCGGCCACATCGTGCGCGTCGAGGCGATCTCGAAGGTCGAACAGGACAAACTCACGCCGGCCATTATCGTTGAACGCTATTTGCTCGGCGTGCGCGAACGCAACGTGCGCGTCGTCTACCTGCGGCCGTTCGCGCACCAATGGGACGGCCGTTCGATCGAGGCGACCAACGTCGAAATCGTGCACCGGATTGCCACGCGCTTGCGCGCGGAAGGCTTTCGGCTCGGCGGCGCGTCGCCGATCTACGCCTTTACGATCCAGCCCTGGCTCGTCGCGCTCGTCTCGCTCGCGGTGCCGGGGATCGTGCTATGGGTGCTCGCGCTCGTCGGTTACGAAGATCGGCGCTTGCTGATCGCCGCCGTCGTGCTCGATCTGCTCTTCGTTGCGGCGGGCTATCTCGTCCATCACGATATGGCGGCGCGCAAGGTGCTCGCGCTCATCGCGGGGATCGTGTTTCCGACCGCGGGGGTGCTCGCGCTCGCGCCGGCGTTCACCGCGCGCTTCGAGAGTACGCGAGCGGCGATCGTCGAGGGGGTGCGCCTGCTGATCGTTGCGCTCGCCGTGACGCTCGCGGGTGCGCTCGTCATCGTCGGGTTGCTCAGCACGCCGCTCACGATGGCCGAGATCGATCACTTCAGCGGCGTCAAACTGGTCTTGCTGCTGCCGCCGCTGCTCGCACTCGGGCTGTATCTCTTCACGCCGGCGTTCGGCGCGCGGCTCGACGATGCGGCGGCCGCGGCAAACGCGCCGGTGCGGCTCTACCAACTGCTCGGCGGGGCGATCTTGCTCGCCGGTGCGTACCTCGTGCTCGTGCGCAGCGGGAACCAAAGCGACATCGCGCCGTCGAATTTCGAGCTCGCGCTGCGGGCACACCTCACGACCATCCTCAGCGTGCGCCCGCGGTTCAAAGAATTTTTGGCCGGCTTCCCGGCCGTGTTCTTGATCCCGGGCCTGTGGCTGGCCGACCGCCGCGCGATCGGCTGGCTCGTCGTGCTGGCGATCGGGATGGGGCTCGGCGACGTGATCGACACGTTCTCGCATCTGCACACGGCGCTGTCGATCTCGCTGTTGCGCATCGTCAACGGCGCGGTGCTCGGCGCGATCGCGGGCGCGATCGTGGTCTGGATCTACCGGCGAGTGCGCGGGCGTTGGCAGCGCGCTTCCTGATCTCGGGCTACTATGGCTTCGGCAATCTCGGCGACGAGGCGCTCTTGGCGGTGATCGTGGAGCAACTACGCGCACGCTACCCCGGCGCCGGCATCGACGTGTTGAGCAACGATCCCGCGGCAACCGCGCGCGCCTACGGCGTCGAGGCGACGCCGCGCGCGGCGCCGGGTGCGGTCCGGCGCGCGATCGATCGCGCCGACATCGTGCTCTCGGGCGGCGGAGGGCTCTTGCAGAACGTCACCTCGCTGCGCAGCCTCCTCTATTACGCCGGAATCGTGCGGACCGCGGTGCGGGCCGGCAAGAAGACGATGATCTTCGCGCAGTCGATCGGCCCGCTCGACTTCTGGGGCCGGGCGATCGTGCGCCAGTTCTGCCGGGGCGTCGATCGGGCGACGGTGCGCGACGAACGTTCGCGCGCGCTGCTCGGCGGCTTGCTTGCCGAGACCCCCGTCGAACGCACCGCCGATCCCGTCTTCCTCTTCAAGCCGGACGAGCAGACGCTCGACCTCGCCGCAGAAGGGCTTGCCGAGGACGGTTCGCCGCTCGTCGTCGTCTCGGTGCGCCGCTGGCAGGGTGCCGACGCGACCGCGGCGGCGCTTGCGGTTGCGATCGATCGCCTCAGCGAGCGGCACGGTGCGCGCGTCGCGCTCTTGCCGCTCGGCGGACCGCCCGATGCGGACGCCTCGACCGTCGTGATCCGCAAGTGCCGCTCGACGCCGGTGCTGTTGCCCGATTATCCGTTGCCGCAGGCGGCCCAGGTGATCGGCCGCGCCTCGCTCGTGATCGGGATGCGGCTGCACGCGCTGATCATCGCGGCGCGGCTCGGCGTCCCGTTCGTCGCGCTGCCGTACGATCCGAAAGTTTCGTCCTTGTGCGAGGATCTGCACTATCCGCTCGAACCTCTGTTCGTCCCGGGTTCGAAGCCGCCGCCGGACGCCGAAATCGTCGCGCGCATCGATGCCGCCTGGGACCGCCGTGCCGAACTCGCCGCGCATCTGGGCGCGATCGCCGGCGACGTCGAGCGTTTGGCGCAGCGGAACTTCGACGTTTTGGACGAGCTCGTCAACGAGACGAAACGTTCGTGACCCTTCGAGCGCCTCAGGGTGAAACGGTTGGTAGCTGCAATCGCGAAATGCGCGTGATACACTGCACGCACGCGTATGGCACAGACGTTCACCGTCGGTCGATTTTTTGATATTCGCGTCGGCATCCACGTTTCGTGGCTGGCGGTGTATGTATTCCTGACGTTCTCGATTGCGAGCGCGTTCGGCGAACTCGGCCCGACCCAGGCGTATGCGATGGGTGCGATTTGCGCGCTCGCCGTCTTCCTGAGCGTGACGGCGCATGAGTTCGGTCACGCGCTGGTCGCGCGGCGCTTCGGGGTCCGGACGCAGGCCATCACCTTGTTCCTCTTCGGCGGCGTCGCGACGCTCGAACGCGAGCCGCCCTCGCCGCGCGCCGAGATCGCGATCGCACTGGCCGGACCGGCGACGAGCGCCGTGCTCGGCCTGCTCGGTTGGGGCCTCTTCGCGCTCCTGGTGGTGACCGCGCATGGGAGCCTGTGGGAAGATACCGCGACCGTCGTCTTCTACGTGGCGGTGGCGAACGGCGTGCTCGCCGTCTTCAATTTGCTCCCGTCGTTTCCGATGGACGGCGGCCGGGTGCTACGGGCGACGCTGTGGCGCATCTGGCGCTCGCACGCCCGGGCGACGGCGACCGCGACCTTCATCGGGATCCCGCTCTCGGCCGGCTTGCTTGGCCTCGGGGTGTTCCTCGTTGCGCGCGGGCACCACTGGCAAGACGGCTGGTATATCGTGCTCGGCGCGTTCCTTACGCTGCAGAGCGTGGTGGCCTACCGGCGGGCGCGGGAAGCGGTCGCGGCGGAAGGCTTGACCGCAGCCGCGGCCCGAACTGCATCCGTTCCATGTCCTCCGACAGCACCACCACTGCCGCAAAGCGCGACTATCGCCGCACGCTGAACCTGCCCGCGACCGCGTTCCCGATGCGCGCCGAGTTGCCGAAGCGCGAGCCGGAGCGGGTGGCGTGGTGGGCCGAGCACGACACGTATCGCAAGCGCCTCGAGCGCAATCGCGAGGACGGCGGCCAGCCGTGGATCCTGCACGACGGGCCGCCCTACGCCAACGGCGATTTGCACATGGGCCACTTCCTCAACCGCGTCCTCAAGGATGCGTTCACGAAGATCGCGCTGCTCGACGGCAAGTGGGCCGATTTCATCCCGGGTTGGGACATGCACGGGTTGCCGATCGAACGCGAGACGCTGGTGCATCTCGGGATCGACTTCCACAAGATCGATCCGATCGAACTGCGCGCGAAGTGTAAGGAACGCGCGCTCTACTGGCTCGATCGCCAGCGCACCGCGATCTTGCGGATGGGCGTCTTCGGCCACTACGACCGGCCCTACATGACGATCGCCCCGAACTTCGAGGCGACGATCGTCGAGACGCTCGCCGATCTCGCCGAATCGCGCCAGCTCTACAAGGGCTTGCGTTCGACGCTCTGGTGCGTGTACGACGAGACGGCGCTGGCGGAAGCGGAGATCGAGTACAAGGAGCATGTCTCGCCCTCGATCTACGTGCGCTTCACCGCGAGCGACGCGCAGCGCGCGGATCTTTCGCAGCGCTTCGGGGTTGCCGACGACGGGACGCCGCTCTCGATCGCGATCTGGACGACGACGCCCTGGACGCTGCCGGCGAACGTCGCGATCGCGCTCAAAGCGGACGCGAACTACGGGCTCTACGCGATCGGCGGGCAGCGCTACGTGGTCGCGGAAGCGCTGGCGGACGCGCTTGCCGCGCGGCTGACCGGGAACCCCGGCGAGGACGCGAGCGCGTATCTCGTCGCGGGCGCGCGCGTGCTCGGCGAAGCGCTCGCGGGCGTGGCGGTACGGCATCCGTTTCTCGATCGCGATTCGCTCGTCGTGACGGCACCGTACGTCGAGCTCGAGACCGGCACGGGTGCGGTTCACACCGCACCGGGCCACGGGACGGACGACTTCGATACCGGCGTGCAGTACAATCTGCCGATCCTCAACCCGGTCGACGCCTCGGGTCACTTCACGGCCGAAGCGGGACCGTACGCGGGGCAATTCATCTTCGCCGCGCAGAGCGCGATCATCGACGATCTGCGTGCATCGGGCCACTTGATC
>Ga0209611_10008326_pt1 | contig 16260 bp, 14 predicted proteins | sample S1TSphgellanicum_3_FD_187693 | JGI IMG/M metagenome (GOLD analysis project Ga0209611, IMG submission 187693) | Host-associated microbial communities from peat moss isolated from Minnesota, USA - S1T2_Fc - Sphagnum magellanicum MG (SPAdes) (version 2) | ecosystem: Host-associated > Plants > Peat...
AATGGTCAGCAGCAAAAAGAAATGGACTGTCATGAACCCCATCCGGCGCCGAATGAAAAAATGCAAGGCATCCAGTGGACAGAACGGCCAACTGGTGCATTGGTGGCTGCTGGTTCACTCTGGCCCTCACATGTGGGTGATGGACAGGCAGGACTTTGGATAGTGATTCTATAGTGGGCAGTTTGCTAAAGGAGATAGGAAATCTGCAAAATCTTGTCATCTTCTAAGTTCAAAGCTATCTGTTAACCATGCACTCAAGTTATTCCAAACATGCAAATGAATTCTGGACTCATAATTCTTTTAAATGATGTCCAAGCTTGACTCAATCAAGCTCATAATTGGCACAGATAGGTCCAATGGGTTCTAATTTCTGAACATGCCAAGCATAGTGACCTTTGCTATAGGGTTCTTCAACAATGGTTCTACTCTTTCACAATTGTGCGACAAATATTTTGCAGGAGTTTGACCGGCAACCCAGGGCTAACTGGTCCCATTCCTGTAGAGATTGCCAACCTGAAGTCTTTGCAGATTTTGTAAGCAACTCTTTTCCTATCAACCAAATTGCTTATACTCTGCAACACACATTAAAAATACATATATGTGAAGGCAATATTGAGTTGGAATATGCATCTGCTGCATAGGCTAGGACGAGCATCAATGAAGGAACGTTTTCCTTTATTTTTAGGCGTCTAAAAACTGTGATCACAACTTCATCTGATATAATGCTATTTGCTGAATATTGTGAGTGCTCAGATATCATATGCATGTTGCAAATGTAAATGATCAAATGCTTATCATTTGGAAAAATTTCACTTTTCCCCAGGGTCTACATGGTAACAATTTCATCGGAAACATTCCAGACCTCAATGCACTTATGATCCTTCAACAGTTGTAAGTCTAAACTAAATTTCTCTCTAAAGCCATTCCGTTTACAAAATCCTCTAGTCTTGCTTGAGATTGTTCTTGACACGGCCTTTGTATTAATTCATTTGCATTGTTCATTTATTGGGGTAAATGTGTAATATTTTGCCAATGATACAATTTGTGATACATTTGAACCCTAGTAATTTTACCTAAGGTTTAAAGCCCTAAGGTGGGGGCGTTCCCAAAATAAGGGACCTAGGATGAGGTAGTAGCTGAGTCCAGTTGGGAATGTCCCTGGCCCAAGGGTTTTCATCAGTGTTGGTTGGTTATTGAGTTTTGACTGATTATCAAGCCAGCTATTGATATTTTGATAACTAGATAATAACCTAACCATTTGGTATTGAGTTTCAAAAAGTTAATGACCTATTAGGATAACTTAATTATCATCTGAGTAGGTTATCAACCTTAAAATGCAAAACATGTTTATGATAGAAAACCAAAAAACAGGAAAAACAGAAAATATATTAATCTTAAATCTTTAAAAACTCTGTAAACGGCTAATGACCAGCAGGATTAATTGATGATTATCAACCATTTATTTGATAATCTACCCTTATGCATAATTAACAGTTGTTACTCAAAAATTATTGATAAACTAATTGACACCCCCAAACTAGGTAAAAGAATTGGGGTTGGTTTTCATACTTGAACTACAGGTTGATATGGATATGTTTGTAAATATATCGTCTCAACAAAGGTCAAGGGATTGCACTGATTCAATTTTTTCCCTTGTATTTCAGAGACTTAAGTGGAAATCAATTGACTGGGCAGATCCCAAATGTTAGTGGGATACGATGTTTGGAAACACTAAAATTGTCTGGGAATCAATTGAACACAACCAATGGCCCCCAAGGCTTTGCAACACTATCATGTTTAACTAGTTGGTCCCTTTTGGGACCTGGAGTGGAGGCAGGCCTAATGCCCAATTTTATGAAGGGTATTCATATTTTTCCCCTTTCAATTGTTGGGTCATTTTTTTCTTTTTTCTACTAAGTAAATTGGATGTGCAATGCATGGTCATAGTCAAGAAGGAACGAAACAAAATTTTGTTTCAAAACCCTTTTAAATTGATGTTCAATAAATATAATAAACAATGCAAAGTGGGTGAAAGGCATTTCAATTCATATTTTTATAAAAAATAAAAATTCTACAAGGTGTGTAATAATTCTAAAAGTAATGTGTGTTTTAATATTGTGGTTGGTTTTGAAAATTGAAACACCAAAATCCAATTAACAATCATTAACATTTGGATTGCCTATTATTGATTTTGTTAATTAAATGTGGGTACATCTCATATTAATTCTTAAAAAATCTAAACTTTGAAACAATCATGAGCAAATAAAAGTTCAAATGAATTTTAAAATATCTATTTTCATGAAGGAAGGTTGTTTGTTTGTTTTGTTCCAATGGTTCATGAAACCAATGTCATAATGACACAAGGAAAGCTATTAAATTTTCCATTCGGCCAATCAATTCGGATTTTTGTAAGAAATGACATCTTTAAAATTTTAAAAATATAACTCAACCTAGGATTTAAAGCTAGAAAAATACGCCCAATTTGTGCATTGAGTGGAAAAGAGATTGGTAAAACCAACCAAAAGAATTACACATAGTGCATACTAGATTACAATGATACATGTGTTAGTATTTCAATTTACAACAATGTTCACATTTTAAAAAAATCATGGCAACATAAGTTGTATGTCCAAAGGTTGAAAATTATTAACAATTTTCAAATTTTTCAACTTGTGACTCTAGATAGCATTACATACACTAATCCTCGTGCAAAAGATTCATGAATATGTATCATCACTTTGGATGATATCATTGCACCTTGGGATTTGTGCCCTATAATTACATAACCTAACATCAAAGGAAATGATGTTTTGTAAAAATGTCTTTTAAAATCATATTTGTTTTGAATTGATTTTTTCCAAACTGTTTGCACATATCTTAATGGATTGAGTGCAACAAAAATGCTACAAACATTATCTTTTAAATCAAACTCCAACTTTGTTGTGATTTTAGTGGTTCCATTTGTAGCACCAACTTTTAAATCAATGTTTTTAGTTAGCATAACCAATATTCCCAATGTAAGATGTTGCATGTGATTGAATCTTTTATTGTTCACCCAAGATTGAATGTGTTCAACATTCCTTGCATTTGTCTCCAATAGAATAACATAAATTTGGTCAACTAGAAATTTCTTGTGAAGAATCAAATCGTTGTAATAATCAATGTCCTTTCGATGTGTGCAAAGTATTATTGTTTTGTCATCAATGTATTGTTCTACTAAATCTTCATCAATGTGGCAATTGTTGAAAACTGATGAATTTTTTTGTTTCGTCGGTGCTTGACAATGAATTATGTATTATAAATAAATAAAATTTGGATCTTCAACATGTTTTATTAAAATTTCCAAAGTATAATATGTTGCAAAATTCCAATCAATCACATTATAAACATAATGCTTTTGGCAATAATTTTTTGTGTTTGATAGATGGCAATGACATATTGCTAGAAGTTGTGCGTGATCGCCCACCAAAATCACTAACTTAAAATGATATGGTTCATTTGTATCATTCTCAATTTGCCATAGTCTAATTTCAACACTTTGCAATAATGTACTCGTCATCATTGACATTTCATCAATAATGAAGATGTTAGTTTCTTTGAGAATTTGAAATTCAACACTTAATTCTTGTAATGGCCAAACATATCCTTTACATTGTATATGAAATGTGTTGTAGATAGTTGAAATTTTTGAACTAAGCCTTGATGTTGCACATCCTATTGTTGTAGTAAAGATAACCTTCTTTTTCAATAACATATAGTATTCGGTCAAATATCGAATGAAAAATGTTTTTCCACTACTAGGAATTCCTAACATAAAATATGTTCACAAATAATGAATATGCATAGTTAAAAGAATAATTGACTAAAACAATTAGTAAATATGCATAATATTTTGTAGAATTTTATTTTTATAATGTAAATATAAAAATTAATTACCATAATACATCTTTTATAAATGCAATAGAAATATGCATAACTTCTAGATGGTAGTTATTTTAATATTTGAAATGAAATAAAATCAAATAAGTTATGTACTTGAAATGACATGCAAACCATTTGTTTTAGAACAAATGATGTTGAATATATGCATTTGTTCATGTGACAAAATTTTATTTTCCAAAGAATCACCAACATCATGTATCTAATAATTTAGATCAACTAAACCAATTTGTGATCCAACACATGTAACATCGATACTAATATTGATTGGTAAATTTTGTGAATTCTCAAAAGGATGTTGTATATCTAATTTTGCTTCTCATCATCATGTAAGTTTTTTTTCCCATATTCAAATATGAGGTCTTGCAAACAATTAAGAGCCTTCACAATACCACAAACAAAACATTCATGATAATATGATCCTATTAGATTTGTGGGAGATATCAATTCGCATTCTTTAAATAAAAAAACATTGTTTAACAATATGTTGACAAAAAATAGTTCAACATGTTTGCTAGGATTGAAATTTGTGAACCACACTAAGTGTTCATTTTTATATAAGAAAAATCCTAATTTGTTTTTGCCCAAACATGTCTTCTTCTCCAATTATTGTTGTTTGTGGAGAAAATTATTTCCAATACTTTGTAAATGTGTATTGGGCCATGTTAGAAGGTCATGCACAATATATAGCAATGGGATGAAATCCAAGTATCCTGGATTTAGTCACCATTTTTGTATGCAAGTTTGGCGGTTTTGAATCAACATACTTGACATGAACATGTTTTGATATGATTGGGATTTATAAACATGAAAAAATTGCTTCAATTGGAGATACAAGTTTGGCTGTTATTGTTGCTAAAATTAATTGAAGTTGCAAAGGGGCTGCATCAACCAATCCCAAACTTCTTGCATTAATGTCATCCAATTTAATAGTGCCTTGTGGTTCACATTTCATAACATATTTCAAAAGATAATATAACCAATATGAATATGTGATTTGTTGAATGTTCATGTGTGCACCCCACAATATCAATGTAATACAACGATAAGCCACCACATTTTGATCTTCATGACGTGGACAATAGTATTGCCACTTGGTTCATAAGTAGTTCAAACAAGTCAAAAACCATGTGAATATTTCAAACAATGATTGAATTTTGAATACTTAAATAGCCACTAATAAATTTTTTGCTAATATAATAATATTACCTATGCTAAGTTACTTTCAATTATTATATGGTTATTTTTCATTAATTTAAATTATTTCACCCTACATTATTTATAGCTATTTATGGCTATTCTCAATTACTTTTGGCTATTTTTGGCTATCATAAATTATTTCATTTTAGGTTACTTATAATTATTACAAATTACTTTTAGCTATTCTAACTTATTTCATCTTAGGTTATTTTCGATTATATGAAGCTATTATTGGTTACTTTTGGCTATTGAAGGCTATTTCACCTTAGGTTAATTTTGTTTATTATAAATTGATTCACCTTAAATTATTTTTGGCGATCCTAACCAATTCTAATATACGACTATTAGTTATTCTTTTATTGGGGTTATTAGTGGTTATTATATTAATGGTTATTGGTGGTTATTCTATTAATAGATATTAATATTTATTTTATTGGTGGCTATTGATTGCTATGTTATTAATGGATATTGGTGGTTATTCTATTAATGGTTATTAATAATTATTTTATTAATGGCTATTGATGACTATTTTATTAATGTCTATTGGTGGTTATTCTATTACTGGTTATTAATAATTATTTTATTAATGGCTATTGATGGCTATTTTATTAATGGCTATTGGTGGTTATTCTATTAATGGCATTGGTGGTTATTCTATTAATGGCTATTGGTGGTTATTCTATTAATGGTTATTGGTGGTTATTCTATTAATGACTTTTTGTGGTTATTCTATTACTGGTTATTGGTGGTTATTCTATTAATGGCTACTAGTGGTTATTTTATTAATGGTTATTGGTGGCTATTCTATTAATGGTTATTGGTGAGTATTCTATTAATGGTTATTGATTATTATTCTATTAATGGCTATTGATGGTTATTCTATTAATGGTTATTGATGGTTATTTTATTAATGGTTATTGATGGTTATTCTATTAATGACTATTGGTGGTTATTTTATTAACGGCTATTAATGGTTATTAATGGGTATTTTATTATTGATTATAAGTGATTATTCTATTAATGACTATTAATGGGTATTTTATAATTGACTATAGGTGACTATTCTATTAATGGTTATTATATTAGTGGTTATTGGTGGTTATTATATTAATGGTTATTAGTGGATATTTTGTTGGTGGATATTGGTGGTTGTTAATGGCTATTATATTAATGGCTATTAGTGGTTATTTTATTAATGGATATTGGTGGTTATTAATGTTATTATATTAATGACTATTTTATTAATGATTATTGGTGATTATTGTATTATAAATTATTGTTGGATATTTTATGTTATTCCTTGGGCAATTTGAAGTTTGACATAAAGGGGCCTAACCTTGCTAAGGGGGGGAATCTTGTAGGATCAATCCTTTGCATATGACACTACTATTTACTTAAAGGGTTTAGCAAGCAATATAAACATATTTAAAGGGTTTTTTGAATGTCTTTTTTTAGCATTTGAGGCCAAAACCAATCGGGGGAAGTCAATTGCCATTTGGGCAACTAGATAATCAACCATTTGGGGAATGGGGTCAAGATGTAGGGTTGAATTGAATTCCTGAAAGGAAAAGGGTCGCATGGATTGGGGTGTTAGTTTGACAAGCTTATGTCATGTCTTAGGTTAGATCAACAAATTTTCTTTTATTGGAAGGCTTTTAATAACTAAATTGTTTAAAATGATTATTTTTCATATTGAATCTTTAGTCTATTAACCACCATGTAATTCCGCACTAAATTAATGATATGAAAATAGATTGTCATTTTAACACTACCATATGGACTTTTAGAGAGTGGAGCATGCACCAAAAATGAGCCACTTTAGAATGCATACACCCACTAATCTTATTAGGCACTTTGCACATGCATCTCATGACAACAAAACATGAAATCTACCCATCTTCCTACATATTTGTCCTAGGAAGTTGTACAAAAAGAAATTGAAAACCCAAACATCCCATTGTCATTGTATCTTGATAACTTGAAAGTTGTCCAAACACAATCAATTCCCTTTAAAGCTCCCACAAATGTGGGTACTCTTTCTCATCAACATAAAACCCATTACATCCACAAGAACATGACATATGCCCACAACATATTGAATTGCCATGAAGATTGTTATTGAAACCCCTTTAGATCTTCATCATCTTCCTTAATCAATCCTTAAATTATGCATCTAACATATTACCTTTTGAGAGAGTTGTGGGGCAACATAGATACAAAGCCCCCTATAGAAAGTTCATGTTGACAATTGGGCAATCATCCCTCACAAAACAATTGACAAGTAGATTCTTCAAACTCCACAACCTAAACATAAACACTCCAAACTTGAAATCTTAAACAATCATCCTTCAACAAAATTACCTAACTTCTTGAGTGAAAGCATGGTAAAGAATTTGAATGTGCGTCTGGCTTCAACAATCGTATCACAACTGGTACAAGGATCCTACTGAACTGGTATGACTTAAGGCAAGACCTGCCAGCTACACTACTACAAGCCTCGTAGGGAGTGGGGACCCCATGTAATACCAACCCATACCAGTACTTTTGTACCATTTTCACTACAGGGATATATCTGCCTCATACTAGCCAAAAATCAGTCTTGTCCACCCAAGACCAGGACCTGACTCAATACTATGACTAGACTAGTATGACCTGTGGATTTTGGGTTCAGGAATACCCATATCATGCCAATATTTATATTCACTTTCATGTCCAAAAATGAGTGCAGGGTTTTACATTGTGGTTAAGGAATAGAAGCTTTCCCCTCCACATCTGTTGAATTCCCAAATTTTGGTATTTTTGATGAATTGTCCAATATAATAGCAACTAGTGTAGCATGTGTTGTTGGCCCGAGTGTGAACTCCGTACTGAACACCTATACTCAACTTTTGAGTTTCTTTGTAGCTGTAAACCACTTGGAGGAAGTTAGAGGGTAATTGCCCAACCCTTTTTTTTTTCGAAAATCATTTTTTGATAATTTAACTGAATTTTCAATGACGACAATTACTCCAAATTCAATATCTTCTGCATCTTAGGTCTAAAAACTTTCAAATCACCTTTGTTAACACTGAGGCCTTTCCAACAATATCAAATGTGCATCCAAATTCCTCTATAGTTTTTATTTTAAATTTAAATTAATTCTCAATGAATATTTTTTTTCAATATTCAGTAGTTTCTCCAATCATAGGTCAAAACATTATGAAACCAACTTGATGCACCCTTATTGAGTGTTTTCTAACATTACCAAGAGCACAACAAGAGTTGTCATGGTTTGGGAGATCTCAACATGACAAACCACAAAACAAACAAAGATAATAAAGGATTGTGAGCCAGAACTAATGCCAAATTCCATGCTGGTACCAGGAGTTGTCCAGTTCTTGGTTTTGAAAGGAATCAAACCTTCCATTTTGGTTTCGACCTTTGTTTTTGTTGGCTTGAACCTGCAATGTAACATAAAAAAAGCTTCTGGTTATCTTGTAACCAGAGGATTGTAGAACCAGAAGCAAACAAAAAATGGCCACCTGTATGAAAACTAAGGCCTACCATTTACCTTTTTAAAAAAGTTGTAACTATCTGCTTAGTATCTAGACGTCTAGACCTATTTGAAAAGTGGATTACAGCAATTGATGCAACTTTTTCACAATCAAAAAGTGATCTTTCACATGTTAATGTTGCTGGCAGGTGAATTAGCTGATTTTAGAGCTTAAATTTTCTTTTATAATGCACCATGACTTGATGTCACAAACAATTCCAGAAACCAAGCACATGTGAAGTTCAGTGCCTTCTCTTTTCTTTTTGGTCGAATTTTCACAACTTGGCGAATTGTTTTCAAAAAATTAATAAAAAACATATAAAAATTGTAACTTGTAGGGGCTGTTTTTGCCATTTCTATAAATAAAAATAATTAAATTAATCACATCTAGCCCTAGGCACTTCCAAGGTTGCCACTTGTAGCAGCACTTTTGTAGAAGTGCTACATCCCCCCTAAGACAGTCACTGATTAATGCTGAGGATCCTCAGTAGTCGACCTACTTGAGGAATTTGGGAAAAAAACCCCTAGCGAAGATATGATGAACTTCTAAACTTAAATCCCAAATAACTTCTTTTCATTGTTTAACTTTCGAATTGGATTCTGATGTCCAATTATTGATTGCCGCCAACTTTGATCAGAGCCCATTTGGTGACCATTGCGTATGATTAATACCCCAGTACTTACAATGGAAAGTTTTTTTAGTGTTACTTCCTCACCACCAATGTGACTACCATATTTTTCTATTTGATTGATCATATGTCACGCATTCCCTTGTCCAAAAGTTGTTAGCTAGCATGGATGAAATCATTAAATGGGATGAACTAAACATTATAAAAAATTGCATATTAATGACTAGATTTTGACTTTTTTTAGTCATAAATAACACATGTGATTACAAATTTTTTAGTTAGATAAATTTTAATTATACAAAAAAAATGAATCAACATGCTAACACATTTAAAACATGTTAAGAAAAAGTACAAATCATTAATTATTAAGATGATAGTTAACAATGAGATTATGGAAGCAACCAAAGTCAATTTGATAAATGTAAATGATGTTTAAATTTTGTCGTGTGTATTGTCTATGTTGGAATCTGTTAGCACTTTGGTTTACATAGGTCATGGGTGTTTTCATGTGTGTTCACATTGCAATTATTAAAATCTACCAAGTTGATTGATACAAAATGCTAGCAATCCACACATTTCATTTCAAATTGAAAATTTTCCTAAGTTGATGGATGTTGCAAACACATCTTGTAGGATTATCCAAGGATGGGTTACTCATCTAAAAGATGGCATTAAGCATTTGACTTTTTGCATCATTAGACAATCTCACATGGTTCATTTTGTTGATTCTTTAATTAACATCCATTCTACAGTTACTCCAAAAGGTTTTCATCAAACTATTAGAATTATCAAAGTTCCATGCATTGTTGCTTATGATTTAATTGTCCTTGAGTTGGAACAAGGTTTTTAGATCATGAGTTGATGAATGATCTTGGGATTATTTACCCACAATATTGGTGATAATTGAATTGTGAATCCACCTTTATGGACCATCTAGCCATGATCAAACAACATTATTGCATTTCTAAAATAGTTGTTACTATTGGCAAGTGGGTTTTTTATCCATTTTTGGGGGAAACTTTGGATTTATAAAGCTCATTTTTCAAGTTGACCATGAAGAATTAAGCCTTTAAACCTATGGCAAAATGTAAAGATGAAAAATCCCATGATTAAATTATGGCATTAACTTGTTACAAATAGTTTGTTGGTTATTCATTTCTTTGAATTCAGAGGCTTGCCACATTGGCCATTGTTTAGGTCATTGGTAGTGTGGAAGATGAAAGAACATTTGTCACTCTATTTTTTATGAAGTTCAAATTACAGAATTGATTGGCAAAACATTTGATTATCGCCATACAAATTTTTGCACAAGACTTTTTTGTAAGAAATTTTTTCTTTCTCAACATGTAATAACAATTAAAATGATGGAAACAAGGTAAAGGTGGGAGTCAATGCATGAGCATTTGGGTTGGAGTTTGGACCTTGGATGCAAGGTTTTAAAATATAATTTTGATTGCATTTTTCATTTCACAATCATGTTTTGTTTTTGTATTGTATAATATTAATAGTATTGACAGCTATAAATACTGTGTTACAATGGGAAGGTCCTTGTGACCAAGGTTCAAATCCCCTAAAAAATGCTTAAAGTTAGAAGTTGTAATTTAGAAATCTATTTATAATTGTTGGACATGTTGCCAAATTGCATATGATAGTTAATTTTTAAAAGTTGAAAAATTGAACACCTTTTCACTTGTAGAATCTCTTCTACACATTAGCAAATGTTTATGTGAGAGTCACTAGGCACATTTACAACTTCAAAATTTTGTGTTTAATTTACATTGAACTACTCTTGCAATACAACCACCTCTATCCCAATCATTCTTTTTTCAAATAGCCATAAAGGCTTTATTTTTTCACATTTGCTTGCCACTCATGCTACAAATTAAAAACATAAAAATAAACATTGCCCTTGCTAAGAAACATTGAATTTCTCCAAAGTTAACATTCAGATTGAAAATAACAACATTTAAAATCAAGGTAAATAATACTTTAAAAAAATTCAATATCCCACATGGTTTAAATTTTAAATTCATGATTGTTTTGCAAGTGTTTGTGTTCAAACGATTAAATTGTTTTCTATAAACCTATCTAATTATAATAAGAAATTATGTACATTGACTCACACATGATAATTCATGTGAAAAATCTTTGTTATTTTAATGTGCATGTGAAATCACATGCAAAACCATGGGGAGCCATGTGATATGTAGACTTAAAAGAAAAATTTAATTAGTTTCCTTTTGGATAATATATAAATGGGTGTTTATGATCTTTGAAAACATTTTCACTTGATAAAATTAAATTGTTATATGAATATAAAATTTCATAAAATATAATTGTGAAAGGAATTGAAATTTTAATTTTGAAAGGTTTGACATTGTTTGTGTATGTGAAGTCTATGGTAAAAGAATGTTGTGAGATATTAGTTATGTATAGACAATAGAAAGGTGAAAAAATATTTATGTAAATAAAAACATATATTTTTATAACTATGTAATAAACATACATAGTTTTAATCCTAAACTTGCTTGTGATCAACAATCTTTTTATAAAGTAATGTGACTAACCATGTCACCTTTGAAATTTTAACATCATGGAAAACAAAATTTTCCAAAAATTTGAAATTTCCAAAATAATTAATAAATGCCAAATCCATTCATGTACTATAATAATAAAACCTCATTCCAAAGCTCACCTTTGAGTTAATTACTATGTGTTTGATGTCACAATTCCTTTGAATGTGGGACCTTCAATGTCATATAAATGTAAGGAAGAAGTAAAAGATTTTTTAATCATATCTTCACCCATGTTGATGTTACTTTATTCTTTTCATATGCAAAATATTAAAAAAATGTGAGAAGGAATGAGGCAAAATACCTTTTTATTCACTATACCATGCTTGCAACCAATAAAATATAAATCCTAATTAATTGGTTATTGTTAATAAGTCACCCCTCTATGTGTATGTATGAGCATCTTTTGCCAAGGATGTCTTTCAAATGCTATTGAAGGTTAGTTTCAAACATTGATACTCTTGGTTGGGAATAAACCATGGGATAACTTTGGAAATTCTTAAATAAGTTGTTCAATGTTGATAACAAGAAAAATAATGGGTCAAAGTGATTTTTTGTGCTGAATTTTGGCTATTTTTGGCCAATTATTCAAAGAAAAAAAGGATAAAGATTTTTTTGGGTGTTCACCTCTCCTAATAATTAGACCAGGTGCCTCCCAAGTTCAATTTTTTTTGTTTTGGCAATGAGCCAATTTGATTGGCCCATCATTCAAAAAATGAAACTGCGGAAGCTCCCCAAAATAGAAGGTTTTATTTTGAAATAATGTTCATCCCCTTGGGCCCACCTATACAGGTGAAAGGATGACAACATTTGCCAAAGCACATGCGATAAAAGTGAGGGGCTATGGAGAAAACATTGGGCAACACATTGGAAAATTGGGGAACATATTGAGAACCTAAAGGGGACCCATTAGGAACTTGAAAGGAACTTAGTGAGAACACATTTGGAAACCAGGGAAAAATGAAAAAGAATCCTCCCACCACCCAATTAGAAAAAGCAACGCACCTTGGGTGCATGCTTGTGCCTTCCCATTGGCTGCATGAAATTTCTCTTTCCAAAAGAGTTTGTCACCATTTTTGGCCCGGGCTAATATCGCCTGCAAAGAACAACCTACCTCCATTATAGACTGGGGGTACTTATTTTGTTTCATATTAATTAGTTGGGGGAGCCTCACAAGTTCAACTTTACTTTTTTGCAATAAGCCAATTTGATTGGCCCAAAATAGAAGATTTTACAAAAGATGGAGTCCTCCCCTTTTGGTTTTTCTTTTCTTCTTGCACATGTTGTTGGGCCCTGCATGGTTCTGCATAAAACCACACAGCATGGTTCTACATGCTTCTTTTATTCTGCAAAAGAACTTAGCAATGTTCTTTTAATTTAAGGACTATTTAACCACGCAGCACAAAGTCAAACCCTGCGGCAGAACCACACGGTTCCGCAGGGCTGCACTGTCAGGCCCAGAAAGGGCGCCGGACACTGCTCGAAGGGGCGTACATAGCGTGTCGCTTTTTCAAGAGACACCCAAATTTGAAAAAGCAAGAGTGTTGTCCTCTGGTTCTTACTTTTTAGGCAAAGGTTCTCCTCGTACGCACATCCACACAATTGTCAAAATGGATACTTCAGTCTAACTTCTCGCCTTTTCCAAGGCAGGTTTTGGGATAGTTGAACTTTGAACTTTGAACTTTGATTGGTCTTTGGACCAGCGTTTTTTTCTTGTGGCGAATTTTCGCCACTTGGCGACAAAAGAAAAGGGCTGGCGAATCTAACAAAGGAAAATTTGAAATTACAAAAAGATATTCGCCATATTTTGAGGAAAAAAGCTAGAAGTCACCACCTTTAGACAGTGTGTTACTATAGGTCGCCAGAACTAGACAGGATTCCAAAAAAGATCTACTTGTTCACCAGGACAGTCGCCATTTACTGCTAATTAATGCTAGGATACTAGCCGGTGCACCTACTTGAGGAATTTGAAAAAAAAAACCCTGCTTTGTTGGACCAGCAAAATAAAACTGCGTCTATTTTGTCCAGCCTTATTAGGATTTTACAAAAACAGAATTACTATAAGAAATAAATGCTATTACCATTATTGACCACTTTTGATTTGTAGTACAGGTATGTAAACGCCAGATAAAGACAAATAACACTGACAAGTGGACCAAATTGTTCCACCTTGACGTTTAGTGGATACGGTAACAAGTGGGTCGCGACTCGGTAGCACTGATTTTTTAGGAGAGTTTAGGCTATTTCGTAAAAAATATGAAGGGTTTTTTACTTTTATAGTTTGAATATTGTCAAATTTGGCTACATATATTTATGGATGATTCAGTGTTTTTTTTGAGGCGAAATTTTGCCAAATTTCAACCTGAAAAATATGATTTCAAGTTGTACAAATGATTTTTCATCGAAAAATTGACCTGAATTTGCCAGATTTTGAAGAAGAAAATTCTAATTGCCAGATTTTAATGATAAGTTGCAGTAGGTAGCCAAGAATATACAAGGATTCTGGTTTTTCCCTACTTTCATATCTAGCATGTAGCCAAATCTGGCGAAATCATCTTATGGATTATCGTCACTTCAGCTAGATCACAAAATTGGGGGAAAAAAAAAACCCAGGGATGATTGTCGGCTGAGCAACAGCACAAGATTGAAAAAAATAGAAACACTGGTAAGGACTTAGGACTCAGTAATAATGTACAATAGAACGTAAAATATTTTTATCAAAAAATCATAAAAATAAGAATAAAAATAAATATTGACCATATTGGATTTGGAGTGGATTCAAACAGACAAGTGGGTCAGAAAAAATATAATCTAAAATTTACACTGTAGATTAGTATTGTGCAATACAAGCTGGGCAGGCAGTCAGGCAGTCAGGCAGGCAGGTAAGCGAGGTTACAGATTTGAAAAGGCAGGGATTGTGTTATGATATTCTTTAACCGACTCTGTTGTGTTGTGCAGAACTTGCCACGGCCTTTCTAGGAAATAGAAAAGACTAGTAAAAGATCAGTTCCGCATCCTCACGAGGAGGACCCCACCAAGGACGGACCAGCGATGTCTTCGGAAGCCGGAAGCGGTGGTCGTGGTGGTTCCAGTACACCCTCGGTTGGTATCAACCTGCCCTATCTAACACACGGCTGGATTGCAACGCAATTCTTTACTTTGATATGTAAACGCTCTACTCGAGTCCTTCTTATGTTTGATATCATTAATTATATCGTCCGTATATAAGATGCTCATGTCAGCAAACAATCGGGAAGGGGGGGACGGGAAGGGAATTAGAGACGAAGAAGAACTGGGAAGATCTATCTATCACATAAGGGTGAACTTCAGTTGCTTGAATTTGTTGTGCAGTGTACAGCGCCTCTTGAGACGGTAGTTTGAAGGACCTGATCATGGTATTATAATCGAGCTCATGTTGGTTAGCCGATTGTTATATTACTGATTTTGTCTTGAGCACTGACTGACTGACTTCTACTAGATATCCAACACTTTGAAATTTTGGAAAAGAAACGAAGGGAATTTAATCGAGCACCATGAGTATCCGAGTCATGAAGCTTGTTCTTTTTGCACTTGTATTGCTTTCCAGCGCTGTCTCCAGCTATTGCTATTACATCTATTACTACGACAACGAATGTAAGATTCTCAACAAGCTGATTATGCAGCCTACGTCAATTATTTTCAAGATATATACATACTGCAGCAGCTCGTTTTTTCAATTGTAAGAATGTGGTGGTGACTCCAGTCCAAGAATTTCCGGTCCAAGAATACTACCTACATGTGAATAATGTTGTACCGTGTCTTCTGCTGCAGTGTATGGGTTGCGAACCATTTTCGGAGATTGGAACCAGAGCACTCCCAACATCGCTACAAACTTGCCTGGCTGGAATTCCAATATTAGTCTCTATCCTTGCTTCTCTGATGCTTGGAAAGGAGTACTTTGCGTGCAATATCCCATCGTCAACTCTACCAACAAAATTAGTATTGTTGTTGGCTTGTACGACTTCCTACTACCTACTACAACATCGTAAAAAAGTTTTTAAATTTTCTCCTTGCATTTACAATGACCTTCCTAGTCAGAATGTCTCTTCAAAATAATAGAAGTGAACCTTCCATTTGCTAAGGATCCTAATTTGATTAGGAAAGAAACTTTTATAAGTTCCCAAAATTTGAAAAGTTCTTTGAAGAGCTTCTAGCAATATTGTTTTCGGGCTCTTCTTCGGTTTCCCTCCCAGTCTCATTGGGACCTCAAACTCAAGCAGAGCCTTAAAAGATGTTCCTTACAATAGGGAAAAGAACTTTTCGAAATTTGGGAACCTTACAAAAGTGGAAGCTCCTTTCCTAATCGAATTAAGTACATCTCTTGTTGTGTAAGCAAATGTTTTGACAT
>Ga0209611_10008329_pt1 | contig 16257 bp, 14 predicted proteins | sample S1TSphgellanicum_3_FD_187693 | JGI IMG/M metagenome (GOLD analysis project Ga0209611, IMG submission 187693) | Host-associated microbial communities from peat moss isolated from Minnesota, USA - S1T2_Fc - Sphagnum magellanicum MG (SPAdes) (version 2) | ecosystem: Host-associated > Plants > Peat...
TGCACATGGTGGGTTGTTTATCTAAAGGTTTTGGCTCAATAACCTGTCACTCCCCTGTTGCTGATGCAAAGTATCAGCTCGGTTCGACTAACTTTTGCTTGAGGCTAGATCCAGAACGCTCGTGCTGGCCTCACCCATGTTTGTTTCTGCTTGGCCAGTCCATCTTTGGGACCTTTGAACATGACTTGAGTGGAAAAAAACACAGCAATATATCTAACCATTGCAATACTAATATGTCTGAACTCAGCCAGCTGATCAGCTCACAGATCCATCATGACATCTTGAGTACCCTTCCACAGTCGAAACACTCAAAATTTGTTGTGTTCAAAAGATTGGCAATCACAGAAAACAATTGCTGTACTCATCCTCCTTCCAAAGCCCCAACTCCCTGACCAATTTATCAAAGTGGGTTTGTACTATGTACCCTCTTGGCCTCTTGAATACTTCCGCTCTTCGTCAAACTGCTCAATGTTGACCTCATTGACACACAGATCATGTGGCTTGAGGTTGGCTTGGCCCAATCTAAAATTGCCCCTTAGATGTTGTACATGTCTTGATTCTAGTTCCTCTCAAGGAGACATCCCTTCACTTTTCCCAAAATATTGAGTTTTTTAGGCTGTAAATTCTCTGTTTAGGCATCAATGTTTTCTATTGGCCTCCTGCAAACAAATCCTTGATAATGGATTATCCTTCTCAGAAGAAAAAATTTCAAACCCAAATGAAGCTGTGGATAAAATTTGCTTTAAGACTACAAACTCAAATTCTGTCATCTGAATCCCAACCACACTCAGCTCAAATATTCTAAGTAGTTCTTCGAAAAGAATCTCCACTAAGTTGAAATTTGAAACAGATATATCCAAGAAGGGCATTTTTAGTACTAATGGGGGACCTCCTGCCCTTCCTCATATAGAACTAAAATCCCGTGAGTGGCCTTCCAACATTCTAATCATCTGGCTCCAAAGCCTCCCCATTCCTAAGGCAGTCGAAACAACACCATTCCTACTTCTATAATTCCTCAAATTGTGGGTTCTTTTCTGTATTCTCTTAGAATTACAGGCACACTGGTAGGTGGGACCTGCAAGCAATAGCAACCCACCAACATGCCCAAATGAGAACACAATTTCACATCATGCAATGAACATGCAAAGAATTTTGCAAAGATGTCTCAAATTAAGTCATTAAATGCAGGAAAAAATGGATAAAAATGGACTTATACATGACTGTCAGTCACTATTAGGACAAATTGAAACCCTGCACATGATCTGTCCATTATCCATTCATGTTACTATGGTGTTATGTCAAGACACATTACTCCTAAGTGGTGAGAGTTCTGGGTTTTGCATACCATGCCAAGCTCAGTGATGATCATTGACACATAGTCAGCAGGGGTGGCATCATACCTGCACCCAACAACCTGTTACTTTCGGAACCAAATTCCTTGAAGAAAAGGTCTTGTACAGAGTATCATTCAATACTATAAAGCACACAATCATTGTGGTGGAACATACGTGAGATTGAGGAGTTGCAAGTGCTCATTATCCGCCCAACCCTCAAGGGCACTTAGATCATTCCTCCCAGGCACCTTCACCAATGCATCTGGATCCCCTGTCACACCAGAAGGTTGATCAGTTTGGGACCAAGGATGTAGCCACTCACTGTTTCAACACCAAAACACAATTCCCTAGAATCAACCCAGCACTCCAGCTTAGAGGATGAGTTTAAAGAATGAAATAGTGGCTTTACCCAGCTCATTGGAAGTGATGGAGTCAAGCTGCACACGCTCATGGAACTTGTAAGTCTCACAACAGATCATGACAGGGACACTGAATGCATGTGCCACCATTGCCACACATGCTGTTCCAACTCTTGAGTAAACTGTCCCATTGGATAGGACAGAAGATGCACCCAGGAAAACCCGTGTCACCTCTTGCATGATGTATGGTGAAGCATTCATATGTGTGTATGTGCACTGTATATTTTTGCTTAAGAGCTGGCGAAGAAGACCCTTCCCCTCCAGCTTTGGCCTAGAGTCCACAACGACAACCCTGAACTTCTTTCCCATCTCTTTTGCTCTAATTAGAATCATCTCTACCACACAAGACCAACCATGGGTGAGAAGCACATCGCCATCCCTTATTTTGGTCACTGCATGCTTTACGATCTCCTTGTCTGCAAAGACTATCTTCTCTTGCATAAATTTGTCAATCTCTGCAACCAAAGAGGCCTTTGCCTCTGCCTCTGGCAAGCTAACTGCAAGCTTTGCGATTCGCGCCTTCAGAAATCTGATTGCATTGCCCATGCTAATTGATAGAGGCCTGCAGCAGTGCGTAAGAATTTCATCAGCTGATCAGGGTGCTTCCAGACGAAGTATTAACTCCTCTACAATAGTATCTACTTATGAACCATAACCCTGTACAGTTTTCAAGCCAGTCATTCAGTGCAATATTCTTGATGAACTTGCCTGCAGGTGATGAAGAAGTTCACATTGTTGTTAATCCTAGCCATCAAATCTCGTACCAACGTCTTCTCTGCAGGTGTGGTGTAGTCCAGAATCATGCTACGTAGAGCCATGAGCATTGCAATGCATCGTGCATTGCCCCCCACTATTTCTCCTGTCAAGTACTGCAGCCCTACCTGCACCTCTCCACAATATTTTCCTTGAATATGATGAGAAAACAACCACTTCAACAAAGAACATGTTCTGCACATACTCGAAATATTTTTGCTTATAGATTTGTAGCCACTGGACTCAAAGCTTGCCAACACTGACCATACAGTCATGCAAGACACAGAGAAAATTCAGTACCTGATAAACAGCAGGATGTGGTTGCATAGTATCATCATGGAAGAATTTGGCCTCAAGAGCAGGAAGCTGTGTCCCATGGACATACTGAGGCAAATGCCGGAAAAGTTCAACACGGTTCTTCGTCTCAGTCTGTTCAACAAGAGACCTACGTTTGGCCTTTGCCACCTTTTGCTGGTCATCAAATTGCAATCGAGGTGCAGGCACCTCCTTCTTCTTCTCCTTCTCTGGCATCTTATCAGTTCCCTTCTTTTCTGAGGGTTGAGGTCCCTTCCGCTCAGGCACATGTTCCTTCTTAGCCTTTTGTGCCTTTGGTTCCTTCTGTACTGTACTCTGACCAATCCCACTGTCACCACCTGTTGCTGCCTTCTCTCCTCCTGCAGGTGCTCAAATATTTTAAAGAAGGATCAGAATGAAAAAGACCAAAAACAGTGCACAAAAGGACTAGAAATCAATCCTGCACCAAATCTCTTGCTGATGTTCCATATCATTTCATTTCTAGCCTACTGGTAGTTCTGTTCATTTATAAGAAAATCCAACCATTGGTCAGTTCAATTTGAGGATTGAACATTTCCATAGTTGAGAATGGGTACACATTTTTTGGTTAAGCGTTGCCTGAGGTTCAACCCTGAAAGGATGCAGCAGTGCTGCTAGCACAAACAATGAGCAAATCCTGTTTTAAATGCTACAACAAAATTCTTCAAAATTGGAATCCAAACAAAATCAGTACAGTAACAAATGAAGAAATTTCTACACAGGTTACCTTTACTGGATCTCATCATGTATTGGACAGTAATGAAGAACATCTGCTGGAAAGTCCAAAGGCTTAGCCTAGCGATAATGCAGGCAATTTTCATTTTGTCCAGTTTGGCTAACCTTACACTCTTTGAAGAACAATCTTAGTTGTAACTTTGAGGATTGAGAATGTGATTAATAATGCACCAGATGTCACCCACTCTCTGTGTGACTGAAATGAAATCAAACTAAGAAACATGGAGGAATTTTTCCTGTTGAAATTGCAGAATGAAAAACAAAAAAAATTGCAATGTCCAGAAAAAGTGCTTGCTTTGTATACTGATGTCACAAGCAAACTCTTCATCACTCTAGATTAAAGGCAAGTATGAGCACAACTTTAGGTCTCACAAAAGAAATATATCCCAAAGAGATATTTCTGATGGAGGAAGCTAAGGTCCTCCAAGTTAGAAGAATGTAATCAGTGAGTTAGATAATAAATCTAGGGTTTAAGAGGGTCTAGAGGTTTATGCATAAGAGACACTGCGATAATGCTGTCATGTCATTCATCTTATGTGATGTAATAGGAGGATTGAAGATGGGCATGTAAAGTTTAAATATGACAAAAATGAGATGACGATTGTTTCAAAGACACTGCCATTCCTATGGTTGATATAGTGGTGATCTCACTTAACTGAACCCTAGGTTGATTGTTAATGCTCAATATTCAGAGCAAAATGGCAGTCTTGAACAAGACGCATATTGAACATTCATATGTTGCAATCCCATTAAGCAGCAGGGGAATATATTGACTACGTTATTCTACCTTAAGGAGTTAGCCTGATTGTTTTGCCGTGCAGAGTGTAGTGATCTCATGAACATTCTCATCTGAAGTTAGGGTTTGCAGACCTGAAGCATGTGACAGGAGGTGGAGGCAATAGAGTGATGACAAATACCAGATTCCTTGGCTGCTGCCTTGGCAGCACGTTCTGCTTCCTGTTTAGCACGCCTCTCTGCCTTTGATGTCCTTTCCTTCAAAGGTTTAGAAGCTGAAATGGAACACTTCACCACATGTCAGTGCATAATTGGCTACTACTAATTTTTGACACAATCAATCAGAGATTCCACAGAAAGAAAAGAATTCAGTTGTTTTTTTCCACCCACCTTCTGTTGTTGTCACTTGCTGGGGTTCAGGCTTGCTAGCTGTACTCTTTGGGACACTGCCAACTCTAACAGGCAACACTTGTGAAGAAGAAGAAGAAGTGGGCTGACCCTTTCCAGGCTTAACTCCAATGGTCCCAGTTCCTGCTGGCATTGAAGCTGCAAGGGGATCCAATGGCCGCATCAACCTTTCTCCAGGTCTGTCAACAGTGCCGGCTGTCAAATGCTTCACCGATGATAAATCACTCATGCTATCCAGTAACAGACCGTCATAGCAATTGTTGTTGCTTCCTGCAGTGAAAAAGTTCTAGCATCGATGAATTCCATATCTCACTGAGAACCAACCAGATTCCCTCACTCTTAAGCCAATATGCAGGAACACTAAAAAAACATGGTGACTACAAGGGCTTCCAAGATGACTGCCGTCAGCACCGTTTGAAGGTATCAAGCTCCGGAAGGCAGCCAGCCATAACAAAAGAGGCACCACAATTTAGTCTGTATTTCTAATGTGGAGGTCACAGCCGCCGTTGTTAGCCCCGAATTTGAGCAAATTGGAGCAGGGAAGAAGATACAAGATACCTGTTTTGCTTGATGGCAATGAAGAACTTGCAAGCAGAGAATCTGAAGGGTTGCTTCCAACGACAGCAGCAGAAGGGTACTCAATCTCTACAGGCCGGCTTTGAATTACCGGCGATGCAACTGGAACCGGAGCTACAGCTGCTGCTTTCTGAGGTGGAGGAATGATAACAGGAGACGGCGAAAAATTGGAAACCGTCGCTGCAGGAGCTTGAGACAAACCCGAAGCTTGGGTGGTGGTGGTCGTAGTACCAGCAGCAGTTTCTGCCGGCATGTCTGCTGTGGGAGTCACAAAACCCACCATGCGTACCTTGGGATCTATCACAGTGCGCCGTCTTGCATCCATTTCTGCGCTACCACTCGGCCTCTAACATCAAAACCCACATCAGGTTTCTTGCCTCTCCTCCTCCCTTTCTGTCCTCCTGCCCACCTCAAAAAAACACCACCTCCACCACCACCATCACCACCACCACTCCTCTTACCTCCTTCCCCAGAAGAGCTCCAGAATCCAGATCCTCTCTTTCTTCTTCACAAGATTCTCATGACTCTCTCCCTCTTCCACCGCTCCTCGTCGTCGTCGTCTTCTTCTTCTTCTTCTTCTTCTTCTTGCTGCAACCCTTGGGACAGAATATTCGTCAGATGACGACAGATGCTGACAGAGAGTGAGACAAGAACCTGAAACCCTAACCCTAATTTTGCCAGAAACCCCATAAATCCCATTCGCTCAGAGCTCTTCCAGTTTGTGTTGTTTTTTAGGGGAGGGGATGGGGTAGAAAGTAAAAAAAGTAGAAAGTAATTTAAACGACATTCTTTACTCATGGATTCACAGAGAATCGGAGTTGGTTCAGTTAATGTAGGTAAGTACATACTGTAGTAGTAGTAGTAGTGGGTAGGTAGGTAGGTAGGTAGGTAGGTAGGTAGGTAACTGTTTTTTGTAGGTAGGTAGGTACTTCACTCTTTTGTAGTTGATGATATTATGGGAATGAATGAATGTAAGGTGACATGTTATTAATGTGCCAGGTGAAAATTTTCTAGGGTTTCATGGATGGAGTTTTGGGATTTTTGGATGCCATTGATAAGACTAATCCTGGATGTCATGTTTTGATATTGTGAAAAAATTTCATATAATGTAAAAATTGAAGATTTCATGTAATGGATGTTTGTTGTAATCATATAAAATTAGTCATAAATGTCATGTTTTTTGGTATTGTGAAAATTTCATAAGATGTAAGATTTTGAAGATTTCACATAAGTTGAATTTTGTGGGTTTTTCTTGGACTTTTGGAGTTTGGACACCATGCAAATTATTGAGTTAAATTAAGATTTTACACACATGTTTTTTTTTTTTTTAATAACCATTTTTGAAAATTTCAACGATTGGAATTTTAAATTGCAATCCAACATTTGAAACTTTCTAACAAAGCTTTTTTTTGTGTTTTGTATTGCATCTTTTCATCCAAGGTGAAATCAATGAATGATGCAATACTTACAAACAAGAATTGTCTGCTTGGAGTTGTAAACATGGTTTTTTTATAGTTTTTTCCCTTCAAAAGATTTAGTCAAATTTGGCTATAAAATATATATATAATTTAAATTTTCTAAGAACTACCTAATAACTCATCAATGTGAAGGTGATATTTGTTGTATTATAATGTTAAGGCCTAAGGTGTTAGGTAGCCTACTATTCAAATAAACTCATAAGCTCAAAAATACATATGTTAAGGTTATTAGTAACCTAAAATGTTAATTACCAAATTTGGTGTCCATTCACATCTAGTGTTAAATTAAATTAAGATTTTTAAAAAATAAAGCAAATTACTTTTTGTCATGATGGTGTGAATCATCATGATGAATGTTAATAGTTAATGGCCATGGTCAAGATTCATTATTACGATCAAGATTGTTATAATTGATGTTAATTGTAATAAATATTGAATTAGACCCCACATTCAAGATTGTGTTCTTTAACATTGAATTAAATGGTCATTTTTGGTTTCATAACATTGAGATTATTGGAAGTTTGAAAAATGAACCTTGATGATGGAGTTAAAGCAAATTTTGTGCGTATAAGTTTGAATACTTGTATATATGGCATGTAAATCCCATGTATGTGTAAATCATTTACACTTACATGTTTGAATTTTTTACATTTACACTTATATTCTTGTCATGTATAATTTTTTTTGACATTTACATTTACACAAGGGTAGTGTAAATATTGTCAAATACATTCACATGTGGTTGCGTAAATGTTTTGGGGGTATGTAAGTATAACTGTGTCTGTGTGTGTGTGTGTATATATATATATATAATGGTCACACCTTGCAAATCCATATTCATTTTAATTATGAGTGTATCCCAAAGTTTTATTTTATTTTGTTTGCAATGGAACACTACTTTGATTTGCCCTTCACAAAAAATCATAATATTTTAATACTCTCCAAACATTAGCATTTTCTATCAATATGGGATTATGGTGATGTTATTCCAAGGAATATCTTGAATGCACATTTTGTGTCAAAGACATAAAGATTCACAAGAACAAAAGTTAATTAAAGGAAAGATGTAAATGTAACTTCCAAATAAGGAACAAAACAAGATTATATGATTCAAAAACAAGAACACAAGAACTAAGAACAAAAACATGAGATGTGCAAGATAAACATGCAAATGAATTTTTATTATGCTAACATATGCAAACATGAACATGAAAAGAACATGACAAGGCTATGATGTAAGATCGTGTTTACGACTTATGTTGAACAAATTAAAGGAAATGAAGGGTCCTACTTCTATTTATACCCTTTTATGAACCTAGTTCAAGGAAGCTTCCAAAGAAACTTCAATGTGTGTATCAAATAAAGAATTTTTTTGAAAACATTTTTGACTAATAGTCAACTATGAATTAATTGAAAGTTAATTGAGATTTAATTATGAATAAACTAAGAGTTGACTAAAGATGATTAGGACTTAACTAAGAGTTAATTATGATTTAACTTGAAGTTGATTGGGAGTTAACTTAAACTTAATTAAAATTTAATTAAGACTTAATTATAATGAACTAATAATTAATTAGAATTGAAGTGGAAATGAACTAAAACTTAATTGAAAGTTCATTAAAAATGAACTGAAACTAAACTAAAAGTTAGGTACATGGATGAATATTCAAACGAACGAACTCCATGACATTGGCATTTGTGACATTTAACACCACTTCATTATTTGAGAAGAACTTTTATTCTTAAATTTGTTCATCACCATTTTTTACCTAAACTTTTACAAGAGCTTAGGCATTTATTGTGATTTGTATCAATTAACTTTTTAGTTGTAGTGCATCCCAAAACATAAATGTTTTGATGATTTTTTTTTTTTACAATGGGCCATTTGGTTGACTTATCACCAAAAAAATATGAAATTACCCCCCCCAAATAGAAAACACATTTTTTACATTGTTTTCCATTTACATTATTTTACACAGCCATGTAAAACCATATAAATGTTTTTTTTTTTTAACACTTACATTTACATTGTTTTACACAACATAAAATAAATTTACACAATTTTACATTTACATGCCTCATGCCTCATGTTTTACATTTACACTTACACAAACATAAATGAATGTTAAACAATTACATTTACGTGGACATGGAATGTAAGTCCTAAACCATTCACACGCATAACATTGGTTCAGACCTCAAACCTCAAGTTAGGCTTGGATGTTACAAATGTTAAAACTAAAGTAACACCACCAAGGATGCCACACCATCAACAATTTTACATAACACTACAACATATGTGAATGCACCCAAAAATAAAAAAAACCTAACCATAGACTTAATAGTAGGTGTGAATGATACCAAATGTCCAATCACACATGAAAGTAGGTAGGTTTTTTAAAAATTTGCCCTAGCTTTGTGAAAAGGTGCAATGAAGTTTGCTAACACCTACTAATTTTATGCTTGTTAACTTTTTCCTCCTTATGTCACACTTACATTCTTTTCTTTTCTTACATGTTTGGTGGTAGTTTGCCATGCCATAGTTATGACCTTGGCCTCCATTTTGAAGCTCCATATCTTTCACGGGCAATTTGTGTTTTAGATCATCAATGCATGCTTCTTCATTACTAAGCTATTATATTCATTGTCATCAGCATTGCAACTTCTTTAGATGTTTTCAATTAAGCTACCTTGGTCTCTTGATGGGTTTCATTTCAATGTCAAAATCTTTTGAACCTTTAATTGTATTTTTATATTATTTTCATTTTTTATCTTGTTCCCTAAGGGTGAACTAATTTTAATAAATTGTCAATTTCATCAATGCTTGCAAAGGTGCAATTAATGCAATTCATGTTACATGTTTTGTGTTAATGAAATTTTTTTATACTATTTATGCATTTGAATTTTTTTAATACAAAGGAGCGAAGAGCAAAGACTTTACTTGGTTTATCAAATATTTGATCTTTGTCCCCAAGCTAACCCATGTATTCATATGCATCTGCGATGTCATGAATTTATTTTTGCACAAGGTTGTTATTGTTGCATGAGGCTTTTGCTATTGCACAAGGTGGTCGTTATTACATTTTGAGAATGTCTACAAGGCTTTGAAGATTTTGTCACAAAGTAGTGATGGCAATGGACTTGTCATCTCTTGCAATGCTAGATTGTCAAAAGAGGGGGTCAAGGAAAAAAATCTTACAATGCAAAGTTGCTAGGGGAAATAGGTGCGCATGTTGTGATAACTTAACAACATTAAGTTCAACATCAAATTGTCAAGAGAGGGGTCATGGGAAGATTGCCACATGAAATAAATAAGCATGTTGTGATAACTTAACAACATTAAGTTCAACATCAAATTGTCAAGAGAGGGGTCATGGGAAGATTGCCACATGAAATAAATAAGCATGTTGTGATAACTTATAACTAAGTTATCTTGATTTTTTCATATGTTTGTTAACATTGTGTTCTAATTTTCAAATTAATGGTACTTAAAATTACATGTGTGAACAATAGGGTAATTTTTTTTGCTAACTTCAATTTACTTATGATACAGCTCCAAGTGACCTACATTTAAAATATTAATGAATTTAGACAACATGTTCTTCATAAAAAAAATAATATCACAATAATATTTATTCTATAAAATTGCTTTCAGTTTTTTCAATGATTTTTTTTTAAAAGTTATTTTTTGTCTTTTTGCAAATTTTAATAGGTTTTCATGCAAGGTAAGGACCTTGAATGACAACATTATTAAGAGAAAGGGGTTTAATTTAAAGTAAACATACCTTTCATTTAGACTAATAATTTTATAATGTTTACCTCACATGCATAGATGGGACCATACATTTGGTCTCATGTTCTTTATCAATATTCCTTTTATGTGTCACAAATGATGTCCCATAACCTATTAGGCAACATAATTCATTAAACACATATTAAGATGTCATAATTCATTCTAAATATTGTAAGATATTTCATTTATTTTAGATCATCACTCTTGGAAAAAATACATTTTCATTTGCCATCATTCATTTTCATCCATAACATGTAGTTAAAAAGGTGTTCAAGAAAGTTCTTTAGACAATGGATTGTTTGGAAGCCTTTTTAATAAAATTGTGTTCAAGTATTTTTCATCCATATTTGGCATTTAAAATTTTTTTTTTTTGGGGTGCATATGTTTAAAGTTAAACCTACTTTTTTTTTTAATTTGTTTTTGTGCGTTTGGAAATTCCAATTTGGTTGTGGTAGTTTCATGCCCATGAATGATGTTTTTTTTTCATGTAAAAATTTGTAATCCATTTTTAACATCCAACTTCACAATTAAAAACCAGACCATTATATATATATATATGATTGACTAGGTGGGAATGACTAACATATTTGATACTTTTCATAAAATCATGGGAGCAATTATTTTTTGGGTGAAATTTCTCCATTGGGCCTTTTTTTCAAAACAATAATATTCTATCAAAAAATTTCAAAAAATATATATTACATTTGTTTTCAAAAATATATATATATATTTTAAAAATTCATGTTTCTACACATTATTTCAAGCATATAGCCAAGATATAAAGTGATTTTAATACATTTCTACTTTCATATTTTGTCTATAGCCAAACATGGCTACATTTCCTTGTGGATGATCATTAATATGGCAACATCACAAAATTGCAAAGAAAAGAAATACATGGAAACAATTTAATATCAATGATAGATTGGGTTTTATTGACAAACAAAAATGAGGAATTCATGTAAAGGCGCACGACAATAAGAACAAATGGAGCAAATGGAACAAATGAGTGGTATGTATCAAAATTGATGAAAAATGATTCTTTCATTCATTCATGCTAAAATATTTTTAAAAAATTATTGTAGGCTGAAAACATTGAAAATTCATATTTAATGTGCCAATTCTTAAAAAGAAATTAATACATTATTCAACATCAAAGTGTTAAGTTTGTTTGAAAACTATGGTAATCACAAATTATGAACAAACATGCTAGTTCAAAAGGTCATGTGGCATAACAAAATGAATAAAGATGAAATATGAAAATTATGATATAACACACATGGACAATAAATTCAAAATTTTGGTATGTTGTTTGGGACAATGGAATTTGGGGAAATTATTTTGTTGGAAAACATTCTTTGGATCATGTAAATGAAAGATTTTCAAATTTAAATTTGCATGGAAATCCATGTGCAAGGAACATTTAATATCCAAGGGAACATTGATACAATTAGGGATGTTGGGGAAATTTTGGAATTAAAAAGTTGAAAAGGTAAGATAGTTGACATGATTGTTAAGAACTAGGGGGAGGTGAAGAAATTTAAGGTATTGGGGATGTTGAAAATTAAAGGAGGTCAATTTTTCTATAAAAATAAACCAAGTTGGGAGAGTTGGTGAATATTAACAAATTTTTTTTACTTTAAAAAGTGATTAATGTAGAAGTGGAATAAATAAGCTTGAAGGGAAATCAACTATGTGACTAGGTTGCATTGGAATGTGTTGTCAATTTATTTTTTTTAAATGTCATTTTTGTTGATTTGGTGTGGTTAACCAATGTTAATTGATGTCATAGGCATAATATTATGATTAAAGAAAATTTTCTATGTGTACAAAGGCCATGAAAAATTACATGAAAATAGGTATAAACTAAAGTTCAAACTTAAATGTGTGAAAATGTTTATTTAACAAATTTTTATTGTAACATGGAACTTGGGGTGAACCAATACCTACACTACTACTATCACAAGTTTAATTTGGTGCCAAACCAACCCTTGAAATTAATGATGAAATGTCCTTTCAAAATGAAGGCAAACTTTAATGACTTCCTTTTGAATTAGGGTGAGTGTGAATCTAAAACATAGTGTGTGGTCCATGAAATTTAAACACAATTTCACAAAAAGGTGAGAAGTGTGTGGGAGTTACAACAACCATTTTCAAGATTGCCTAAAGGTATTATTACGGGTTTGGTTCCCAAAACTAGACACCATGAACACAATTAACATACTACACCCCTGATACTAGTTGAATTAAATTTTAGCCTAGATCGCTTTGTTGAGAGACTTTTATTGTTAACCATTAAATTTTGGCTTCATTCATACATGGATGTTTGCATTGCTAGATCTAGACATTCAAGACTTATAATTCTCACTTTTCAATATCACTATTAAATCTAATTAACTTTGAGATATGGACTAACCAATGAATAACAATTCAGTTTTCACATTATGAATGAAGTTTTTTGTTATTGCCTTGTTGTGTGTTTGGTTTGAACATCAAATATTTATATACATAAAAAATAATTCTATAGGGGTTTATTTGTCGTTGCAACCTAGTTTGATGTGGATAGGGTTCCAACTTTTTGTGTTCAAAATGTTTATCCCAACTTTACATTAACCATTCCTCTTGTTCTTCTTATGTGTTTTGAAAGATCAAAACAAGAAAGATGAGACTTTGATAAACATTTTAAAACAATTTGATTGCATGTTTCTATGTATGCGACTTTGATAGTTTCAATAATGTTGTGTGCCAATTTGATAGTACAAGACATAGCAAATACATGAAAGTTGTTGAATTGGTAGTAATGAAAATCATGGGCTTTGTGAAGAATGAAAGAACTTTCAATAGTTTGGCTTTTACAAAGATAAGCTTCACAATAAGCTATGTGAACATTTCGAACTACTTGTTTGCCTTTATGTTCAACAAATTTACATTGACAAAACTTTCTTTTATGAAAACAAGGCTTCATACTAAATTATGTAAACTTTTCAACCTATTTGTTTACATGTATATTCAGCCATTTTACATGTTTACATGGTTGATAGTTACTTTCCTTATTATGACAAAGTCATAGATTTGCCCATGAACAAATTAAGGAAAGCTTGATCATCCATCTATTAATGAAATAATGCTTTGTTTTCTACATTAATATAGTAATGCTCATTATTATTTTCAAGAAATGGAGCTTCACAACCCCAATTTGAGTACTATAGTACCTTTACCATTTTGGCAACAAACTATTAAATAATTAATCAAAATTAAAATTTTAACTTTGACATTTGGTTTTTCAATTCTAAAATTTTCAGCATGTAGTGGTTATAGAAAATAATAAACATGCTCTTGTTAGTGAACTACGGAATAGTCTAGTGTGTCTAAACTACTTCACTTTTAAGTCATTATCCTTAAAGGTTTGCAATTCAAACCTGATAGTTGAAATTTTTATTTTATTAAAATTTAGAAAAAAAATAATAAATAAAATTTCAAAAGTTCCACAAAATGACGAATAATTTAATTTCTGCTAAAATGGTAAAGATACTATGGTATTTAAAAAATAAATTTACCAATAAGTATGTTAAATCTTCTTGTGATTTATGTAAATATGGAGGTATCTCAATGTTTTGGACAATTACATTTAATGAATAGGTCCTAGGTTAAATTCTTAGGAAATTTGGCAAAGTGAAATTAGGTTTTTTAAAAACAACTTTCTTCAATTTTAATTAACATCAAACCTTAGTTGTAAGTATGCTAGTTGTTTAAAATAGGCGAACCTTGTGGGAATGTTTTAGTAGCAGTCATTGTAGTTTTGCATTCAAACAAACTTTATTAAAAAAAGTTTAATAAATGTTATATTTGTGAATGTTCTCCAACTATTCAAAGTCAAGGCTTGGGTTGTGTGTTGCTATGCACTACCAATGACAAAAAAAAAATGAAATGATGAAAAAGATGAATTGATTTTTGTGAAAGTTAAGTTCCATTTGAATGAAACATATTTGAATTCAAATTCATAAATTCAATTGAAGAAAAACAAGATGCAAATTGTGCACAAAGTATTGAAAATATTCTTGTCACTTTCATCATACGTGATTATGATGTTAAAAACAAAACAATTATGGAAAGACATGGATTCAAAAAAATGCTTTTCCATTCCATTCAAAGCAAACTCCAAATTGAAATTTATTTTGGCAAGATGAACTAACTAAATGGACCCTAAACCTTTGTGCCCTAAATTAGCTTTGAGATTACCATCATCATTGAAATTGTTATCTTGTTTTTCACCTTCTCTATTTTCCTATTTATGGCTTGTAAATTAATTTGTAGTTTAAGTTTTTGTTCATGTGATTGTTCCTTGTAAATATCACTTATTTTGGTTGACATATAAATTTTGGGGTGTTCCCTTTGATTTACACGTTTATGGTACAAGTTGTTGGATTTGCATCAAGTCCCCTTATCTTTCTCATGTCAATGAACAATCGATATTGATACCCTATGTGGTCTAAAAATTTAAAAAAACCTTACTTAACACATTGCCTTTAAATAGCCTAACCTAAAATAAAACACATACTTTGTGAAAGAATCTATGATTTTATTATATTTATTCATTATATGTTGAAATTTTCAAAATGAAAAATTGTGATGCTAAAACATAAATTTTAAATTATATTAATTATTCGGCACTACTATTAGTGTGCTAAACTTGAAAAGGTATTACGGCAACCAACTTTATATGTGTTTAACAATTACTAACTTTTTTTTTTGATTGGGTCACTCCTTGTCACATAATTGGATGCTTACAAGACTAAGGTTCAATCTTTCATACAATAATGTTTTTTGTTGTTATTTTTCAACTTAGTTGTGTTCAAATTTGTTTTCGAGCTTTTTTAAAAATTGTTGTTGGTGTTCATGTGCAAGTCTTGCTTAGTGTTGCTTGGAACATGTCATTATTATCTCCCTTATTTTGAATTTTTCTTTCATAAAAATGGACTCTACATTCAAACAATGTGTCCAATTTTTTCATTTTTCACACTACTTACATTCATTGATCACTCACCAAAATTTAATAAATAAATAGGTATATTTGAATTACCCTACATTATCATACCTCAAAATCATACACACGCAATAAGCCCATACTCACTATAACCATAAATATGAATCCTTAAACATTACATTGGCAAGTAGTGAATGATTCACTAAAAGGCAAAATGCAACCTATGGACATGTTCTCTATTACATAACGAGGATTGTCATAAATGGCATTACTTAACAAGCAAAGGGGTATGATTTAAAAAAAATTCTCATGAAAAATTCATAATTCTAATGACAAGATTTTAGAATGATCATTGTCATTAATAGACGGAAATTTTTGCATAAATTTATTATATGATTTCCAACTTAGCAATTCCATGTTGGAACTTTTTAATATTTGTATCTTCATATCAGCTCCTTTTAATTGTTACATGTGAAAATTGAATGGTTTTTTCTCCGAAGCAAAATGAACACGTATTTGAACTTGGGCTCCACACTACTATGCACTATTAATGACAATTTTATATATTAAATCTACAGGTGGGTGTGTCTGTCTGTCTGTCCGGGTAGTTTCCAGGCACTGCCTGAACCTTTGTTTTTTTGTTTATTTTTTTGATGGGTTTTGTTTTTTGTGTCAATTAAACTGCTCGGACCTTTGTTTTTTTTTTTTT
>Ga0209611_10008333_pt1 | contig 16255 bp, 9 predicted proteins | sample S1TSphgellanicum_3_FD_187693 | JGI IMG/M metagenome (GOLD analysis project Ga0209611, IMG submission 187693) | Host-associated microbial communities from peat moss isolated from Minnesota, USA - S1T2_Fc - Sphagnum magellanicum MG (SPAdes) (version 2) | ecosystem: Host-associated > Plants > Peat...
TTTCATCTTAAGTGTTATGATACAGCAATCTGTGGTGGTAAAAAGTTATAGGCTTAGTTTCCAATTCCACTAAAAGAAAAAAAACCATAATGATAATTTTTTGGGGTAGTTTGGACTATGACATTGGATGTACCATCTTTTGTAAAGTCCACCTTGAATTGAACATTTATCCTTTTAGTAATTTTTCTTTAGGGTTTGAAAGGTTAGAATGTAGGTTTCAATTTTTCATTTCATTTTTGCCAAGTTTCTTAAATAAATTTGAATACAATGCAACGATACTTGACTCACTTTTTAAAATTACCATTGTGACTTCCAAAAAAGTCCATTATAGTGTGCTTATATATTTTAGCATTTTTTTGCAAAACCTACTCTATTCTTTTCTTTATACTTCTTGTCAGCATTGTTGGCATATTGTAAATGACTACAAAAAAGTTGTACAATCTATGGGTTATTTTGATTTTTTATTTTTATATTAGCAAACAACAACAATAATTTATTTGCAGTTTATTTTGGTAAAATCAAATAGCTCTAACCAATATTTTTCCAAATAGGAATGATAATGAACTAAAAATTTTAGATTCAACATTCACGATATGGTCACCAAATGTTAAGACCACCCAATGAACTATTGGGTTTTGAAAGAAATAAAATAAGAGAATAGAAGAAAAGTCTTTTTGCTCTCTTTAGGTAAACAAAAAGTAATTCAAAAGGGACTGTCCAAACTAAGTAGGGCAACGTCATAAACTTTTTATGAAAACAAACCTAAAGCAAATATATAATAAAGAATTCTCACATATAAAAAGTTAGAATATTCCAAACATACGAAGGAAAACAAATACACATAGAATTGTACATACAAAATTATGGCAAGAAAAAGTGATTTTACCTTAGAAATTATTCTCTTGTATAGTCCACAAAGGGACAAAACCTTAAGTACCTCCAAGAAAGAAGTCAAAAACGGTGGAATAGGCAGTTAGCTTAATCCCCAAAAAAATTAGTCCTAAATATACATAATCTAAATCAATAGTAAAATCAGTTTCAATAAAAAGGTTTTTGGTAAAGGAAATTCAATAAACATCCAATAAAAATTTGACTTCGATAAATATCTGGTTTTGGTAAAAATCTACCTTCAACAAGCTTTTAATTCCAAAACCAGATTCCTTCATCAAACATTCTAGAATGAGAAGATGTAATGAGGCTAGACCAGGAGTTATTCTAGGGCAATATTTTCTTTGTCCTTCTAATGTTCACATGAAAAATGAAAAACTACATGCCTTTAGAAGATGTGATATAGTTGTTGGGCAAGTTGCAAATGGTGACAAAACAAAGAAGAAAAAGAAATACCTACAATTTGTTACAATCTTCCATTTGTTCCAGCAAGGGTGCTTGATGATAATTTTGAGGATTTCAAGAAACTTTTCCAATTCTTGAAAGTGGAACATTATCCTTGGAAACATTGGTCAAATACCACAAGCTAAACCATGGCTAAAGCAATGCATAGCCAAACCATGAATGTTGTTGTCCAAAAAACATTATTCATTTCAATGAGTTGTGATGAAGTCACCATTGTTGACAACCAAAATTGGCTTTTAGTTCATCTATATGTGATTGATGGGTGGAAGTAGGTCCTAATTTTGCTTAACCTACAAAGGGTTTTGGATGGTGCAATTTTTGCTAATTTGATTAAGCTTATTATACAAAGTCTTGTTGAGTTTGGAAGCATGACTAAAATAGATGTGGCAAACAAGTTGGTTTGTTTTGGAACAAATGGAGTGAAAATTTTTCAAGGCCTCAAAAATGGTGTCACCACAAAGCTGATGAAAAATCATGCTCCATTCATGAGTGGTGTGCATTGTATGGCACACCACACAAACATGGTTGTCCAAACTTTGAGCAATTTGAATTTTGTGGGAAAAATCAAAAGTTTACTTATATCTATGCATAATTATTTTGTATAAATAAAGCAATAATAATGGTTTTATAATAATTATACATTAATTACAGTAATTTTATTTTTATTCAAAAAATATAAATATTTTGTGTAATAGTCTAATAGGAATATTTATATATTTGAAATTATATGTAAAACATAAAGTAACTTAATGTATTGAAAATAATATAATTACATCAATGATTTTAACTACAATAAAATTACTATGAATATTTTGAACAATAGTTTTAAATATAAATAAAAAGTTATGAATATTAAGTTCAATCATAAATTAAATAATTTTGTAATTAATGTATAATTACTATAATTAAGATGATTTTACAATAATTGTACATTATTTTAAATATATTTTTGGGAAGTTTTTTATGGTTGAAAAATTAACAATAGTTTGTGTAAAAAATATAACCTACATATAACTTGAATACAATCAATATATATAACCCATATTTATACACATCTACATTATAATATATTTTCATATATTAATGGGTAGATTACATTGAGTACACCATTGTAAACCCATACACCTTAGAATAAATACAATACATTTTGAATACCAAAAGGGTTGCAACTCATTTGAACACTTTTGCAACTAATGGTACATAAATGGGTTTTCTTGGAAGAAAAACATTTTAAAAACTATCTAAATGAAAGGATGAAGGAAACATTTATTGCAAGTTAATTGGAACATAGTTACAAGCATGACCAAATCTAAAAAATAGTTGTAGAAATAACCAACATTAGTTGGAAACAACAAATAGTTGCAAGCAATTGCAAATTGATTGGCTACAAAAACATAGTTTTCTTCCAATGCACTACCACTCATTTACTTCCCACTCCTTCACCTCCCTCCTTCAAATTGTTGCAACGTTTCTTAACTTGCACAACCAATGACAAAGAACAAAAAGATGAAGAGGAAGGTGAACTCCCCCCCTTGTAGTTGTTGCCTTCTTATTCTTCCTTTGTTGATGTTTTGAAAGAGAGGTGAAAAATAAAAGATGAAAGAGAGAAAAAAAGAACCCCCACCACCCCCCCCCCTCCCCCATGATAGAAACAAAGGCCCTCTTCTTGTGTGTATGTTTTTTTCTCCTTCCAACTTCAAGGTGCCCAACCCATGTTTGGGGTCAATTCCCAAAGGAATTTTAAACCAAAAACATGTTAAAATAACATCATAATTATAAGGTGAGCTTCTTTAACACACTAGAAAACACCCCCCAATTGTAATTCCTACCCATTGCAACAAAAGAAAACTTTACAAAAACAACAATAAACCAACATGATAATTTGCCATACCAAACTTTATGAAGGACATCAATAAACCAAATGCAAATAACATGAATTTAGTTGTAATACAACACAATTATATCAAACTTTTGGTGATTCAAAATATTATTCACTTGCAACAATCCAAGCCCAAAATACAAATGCAAAACCACAACACAAAAAACCATGGGCAAAAAAAAACTTGCATAGCCCATAAAAATTACAAAATAAAAAAAAATCGCATGTTTTGAAATTTCAAATCATCAAAAATGATTTGAAAACCCACAACTTGGGATTATATCCCAAACATTAAATAGTTTGAACCCCATTCACAAATGAACCAATTTCAAGCTAAATCACAATTGATAGCACTAACCCAACTTAACTAGGGAATTAAATTAACAATCCTAACATATGATTTTGTCACAAATTGTGTGATAGTCTAAATTTTGTATCATTTTCATGTATCCATGTAATTTATGGATTCAAGAAGGTTTATCATGGGAGTTTGGTTTTTAGGTGGGTTGAAAATAACCTTTGAAATTTCACTCATTTGACAAAATTCCTTTTGGCAAGCAAATACAAATCATATACTTAGGCCCATAAAAATTTCTTAATTTTTTGCATTCCCCCATCCACCTTTTTTGTGCATGCTGAATAGTAATTATCTTTTCTTTCAAATTTTATAAGGAGCAATCTAAGGATGAGTATTTAAGTAATTCTATTGGGAAAACACTACTACAATTCATGGTTTTTCAAAAGGTCTAAGTTGACTAAGTTTTTTTTAACTACTCGACATGTACATATTGATTACTGGCCTAGGGTTTGAATGACATGTGTATTTTTTTTATTAGTGAATTTGATAAAAAGACCTATTTGATTATCTATCAAATTGAACATCTAGTCAAGTTGGACAAAAAAATGACAACCTTGGTCAAAATGGCCAATGGCTTCTAGTCAATTGGAACATTTAATCAAGTTGGACGAAACAAAATGACATCCTCAATCAAAATGGACAATGGTGTTTTAGTCAAATGGGACATCCTACATTACCTAATAGGTAAAAATAGCAACAAATTAGTTTAGGTAATAACCGAGGCCTATCTACATACCAACTTATTTACTTGACGCGTTCCTAAGTTCCTAGTTAAACCCAAGATGGGCCTAAGTTACTCAAACAGCGAAATTGTGAAGAACTCAAGGCCTGTTCCCAGCTCTCAGCATTAGAAAGGGTAGAGGGGCATGCTGAAGCTCCGAAATGGGACTAGGAAGAGTGACAAGCTTTGGTTATTTACTCGAACCTACATCAAACCAACCAACAAGTTGGTTAGTTCACCTTCTAGAGCACCTTTAATGCTAGGACAAGCCACGGGCAACTCTGGACTCACAAGACTCACCATGGCCCGGATTCGTGAGAAGCCACCACCTTCCCCCATATAATATTTTCTACACCTCGATTCGTGGGAAGCCACCACCTTCCCCCATATAATATTTTCTACACCTCTCCGCGGCACCCACATTTGAATGGCTTTTTGTCCCGGGATTCCCAAGGAGGAGTCTCGAAACTTTGGGAGGTCATAACTTTTTGCTCAGACCTCTGATTGGGATGAAGTTTAAAGCAAACTTGTAGCTCTCCTCGAGAGCTTTCCAACGGTGTGTCGTACTCCACCTGCATGCACCAAGGTCAAGTTGATTCCCGACTTTTAATGGTTGGGAGTCAAATTGCCAATTTGACTTTCGGCCTTTCTTTTTGCCATAACATGTGTTACAAATGTCCAAATGGCCCATGTGAACCCATTTTCGACATCTACACTTCGATAGCTTTCCAATGATATAAAAAACACCCCAATGTGAGGTTTTTTGACCTCTGCAATCGAACTCTGAATTTTTGGGAGTCCCAAAGGACTCCCAAGTCCCAATTTCGAGAGTGTAAGTTTCATCCTCACACTCTCTCAAAGTAGGGTTGCGACATTACTTATCTACCTAATTACCTACTACCTAGACCTACTTCCTATGACTTAGCTACTTACATACTTGCCTACATACTTACCTCTTACAACCTACTTACCTACCTACCCACTTATTTATTTAGTTACCTACCTTGTGCTTCACACCTATCTAAATTTTCCCACCTACCTTTTACCTACCTAACTACTTGTTACTTCCTATTTATTACTATTTACCTACCTATTTACCTACCCCTTTTACGACTAACCATCATGAAATTTACCTATTAATTACTTAATGTGAAATAAACAAGTGCAATAAAAAAACTTGACAAATTTTGTCAACTTTGGAAAGTGTAGTCCACTGATAAGGACTTGGATCATTATTGGGAAGGTGAAAGGTTCAATTATTAATATTTGCAACCTATATATATGCTTAAAAGGTTAAGATAGATAGGTTAGATTAGGTTAAGAAGGTTAAGTTAGGTTAAACTAAGTTTGGTAGGCTATTACCTACCTAAGCCTATATATTACCTACCTACCTACCCCAAAAAAAAATTGTTGATAATACACAAAAAAATAAGGTAAAAATTTGACCAATCAAATGGTCCACTATCCACCAATCAAAATGACCAATCAAATAGTCCAACATTCTACTAGCCAAAAAGACCACCTAAACACACTAGACAAGTCCAAATTGACAAGATGGTATTTTTTATTGGATTTTCTAATAAATAAAACCATGAATTGTAATAATGGGGATGGAATAGGCTTTGTAGAAAAAAAGGTTAGGTTTGAAAATACCATACATTAAATACCCCCCAATGGGTTTTGTTCAAAACCTACTTACAATTTAATGCATTGTGTAGTTCATGTCTTCCAAGATCAACATTTGTCCTACTTAAGGACAATTTTTAATATATGTATTTCGTATTAGGGTCAAACCCATGACTTTAAAATAATAAAAATTATTACCCACCACCAACATTTTGCAACAATAATATCCTTTTTTGTATTTGTTTAATGATTTTACAAAACATTTGTCAAACCTCGTGTAAAACCACATGTGACCAACGTCATGAATTTTATAAATGCACTACTAATGTTCATTAAGGGGTATGTTGCATTTTCTAACATGGGTTAGAACAACATCATTGCTTTTATTATATAGATTCCAAATTTCAATTTAAGGCGAAAGCACATTAAACCCCCCAAGAATTGTAATCATATGTATTTAAATAATTCTACAATTAAGTTTTTTGGTAATGCATGGACATCAAGGTGTTTGCACACTACATTGACCTTATATGGACATCAAAATGGTAGTTTTTCATGTATTTCTTAGATACAAAAAACAAATAAAAAATCATTGAAATAATTTTTAAAAAGGGACTCACTTATCTAAAGCTATCATAATCAACCTTCCAAGAATGAAAAAATCAAATCAAAATTGTGGATAGCCAATAAGTAATGGACTTTTGAATTTTGCTCACTTTTTTGTCACACTTATAACACTTATGGATATGGACTTTTATCTTATAATGTGTTAGTCTTATGTGTTTGAAACTTTGGGATATTGGATGAATTATGTTTAACAAACTAAAGATCCATTGAATGAATGGAATGTGAATTTTAATTTTAATTTATGGACTTTTTAAAATCCCAAAAACTATAATTATTTTTAAAGCCCTTTTAAGCATTTAAAAATAATTATTTTAAAAAATTCTTTTGTGATATTTTTTATGTCTTATAACATCATGATTTGAAATTGGAAATGGAAAAAATGTTACTTTCAATATCATCTAAATATTCATATTTTAAGCCTATTTTCAACTACATTAAAAAAGGATTTTGAAAAGGGACTTTAATTTGCTAAAATTGTGACACCCTAGTGTGCTTTCACCCATGACATTTTGGATTATTTTTACTTGTTTTAATTATATTTGATTAGCTTTAAAATTAAAGTAGTCAATTTTTAAAATTTTTTAACAAACATTGAAAAAATTGAATTTATTTGTACCAAAATAATACATGTCACAAAGTTTGAAATTTTACACATATAATATTTCAAAACTAGGGTTGTGTGTGGAATTTTTGGGTGAATTATTTAATGGTGAATGATATTAATATACATCAATTAAATCTAGGACAATTTAGAAGTTTAAGTTTTGATGTATCTTTTTGCATTTTTTTAGTAATAAATAAATCATAATATCTTTTTTTTTAATTACCATATGAAAGAGGTGGAAATTTTATAAATGGGCATTTCAATATTTTTTCAATTTTCTTTCATTTAGTAATGTTTCATGAATCACAAACATGAAGCTTATATACATTGATTTTATTTAGTTTCTTTTCATCTTTAATCGTTGGATAAAGATTAATTTTGATTCAAAATGAATTTTGGTTCCAAAATATTGTCATACAAATTCTAAATTTTTTATTACCCTGAGCTAATGGATGCCCATGTGTAGATTTTGGGTGCACCCATCCAATTGATGGGTTGTTTTGACGTCTACCCATCTACTTGTTGGGTTTTTTGTCAAAATATGAATGTTGGGTAACTAATTTAATCATGTTTCTATATCATTTATTTATTTTGGGTTGTCACTTGCTTTTTTGTATCATGAGGTTCCATATCACTATGAAATGTAAAAATCAATTCATGTAACTAATTTTTTAAATGGATTTTGTTTGATAAACATAAAAATATTTAGCTTCAATTTTTTTAAATCTAATTAAAATGAGATTCTTAAAAAATTGAGTTGAAAGATTATGCAAGAATTGATAAAAATAAAACACATCTATTTTAAATAAATTAAAATGTTAATATAAAATTCGTTTTTGATATATAAATGTATTTAATTAATTTGATGTTATTTTAAAAACTTCAATAAGGCATTGAAGAAGATTTAATAACAAAAATCATAATGAAATTAATTTTTAATTGATTTTTTAAAATATAATTGTTGCCTTTTATTTTATAAAAATATATTATTGCCCTCAGATAGTAGACATGCATGTATGATTTTAGCTTTTACCAAGTATGTATGGGGCAAACACAACTAATTTGCTTTTGTTTAAGATAGCTAAAGGGTGGCATCAAGATTTCAAGTAAATGTATTATGATATTTGTTATACATCACTTCTTTTGGTCAAAAGTGGTTCACCCATAATGTGCTTTCATCCTTTATCAATTTGCTTATCTATAATTTGTGAAGTGCATTTTGGTAAAATGATGGGGTGTTTGACTAACAATTCTAGATTCCTAAAGTCAATCAATATTCACAAACTTATATTGTGACAGTTTTGTCAAAAATCATGTCATGAAAGTTTGTGTTTACTCATCATGATGTTAATATGAATAATTTTTTTATTGTGTCAATGATATTTGTTTGTTTGTTTTTAGATAATCTTATGACAATTTTTTGTTTACAATGTTTACTCATCACAATTTCAAATTTTTTGACAATTTGTGAAATTATTTGCTCAAATTTGTCATGACAACTTTGTGTGTGTGTTTATTGATCGTGTTTTAACAATAAATATGATATTTATTTCATCACAAATTTTCTAGTGGCAACTTTTTTGTGCATTTATATGTTTACTCATGTTTTGAAATTCTATGAAATCATTCATTGAAATTTGTCATTAGTAAATTATGTGTTATGTGATATTCATGTTGCACTTCACAATTTGTGTTTTTATGTTGTTTGATAAATTTTATGTTGCAAACCAATTTTGTGTCAAAAATGTCTGTTCGAGCAAGTCTAGAAAACAAAATATACATGGATCCCACCATGCTTATAATCATCTTGCTAGTGGGGGAAACAAGATCAATTCACTAACAATAATATTGCTGTCATGGTGCTGACCCCAGCAGCACGTTAAACTACTCCAACTGACCCAAGTACTCACCCAAGTGTGAGATGAGAACAACACAAGCAGGTCAAACAAAGACTTTAGTGATTCTTCTCACCGAACTGGAAGCCTGAAATTTCGGTAGCAATTTACTCAACAAGACCCCACCACAAGTAGCTGGTAGTAGATCTGGAACTCGTGTTTCGAGACTTTAGATTTGATCAAATTAGAAATGAATCATACCAACTTAGACTTTTTCGATCTCAGAGATATGTGTGTGTGTGTGTGTGTGTGCACATGTGTCATGAGTTGACATGTGTCATGAGTTGAATCAAGCTTAATATTCACAACTAGACTTTCAAATTACTGAGAAAAGTTCTAGTAATTAATATTAAGTGTAATTGATCAGGCCAGAATATTGATAATCAGCTCAAAAAGCTTCAGTGAGACTCATACGACCCAGAAAGAAGAAGAAGAAGAAGAAGAGAGACTTTGTCGAAAATGGATTCTTCGTGAGGAGCTCCTTGCCAAGTCTAATTAGAGTAATGGTGTCTACAATCATGATCTTTCTCCAACTTTTCCTTCAGATATTTTCTCCTTTTTTTAGGAAGATTTTTTTTTTGGCGGTTTGAACAACAACTTTTTTGTATCCGAGCTGTGCATTTATGTTAGTAGTCGGTTGTAACTAGATTCTAGCACCTAAGAGCATCCCCAATGGTGCTCAGTATGTAATTCTCGATAGTAAAATTAAATGTCTAAGTTTAGCTGTTTTTGTTTAGCATCCCCAATGGTGCTCAGTATGTAATTCTGGATAGTAAAATTAAATGTCTAAGTTTAGCTGTTTTTGTTTGGCAACCCCACCAATAAAACTGAAACTGGAACTGCATATACGTGGGGAACTACTAATAGCAAACCACCTGGACCAACCATTATGATCGACCAATTAAAAATATACTAATAGCAAACCACCTGGACAATCATTATGATCGACCAATTAAAAATATACTAATAGCAAACCACCTGGACCAATCATTATGATCGACCAATTAAAAATATTGCACCTCAGTCAGGTTCAATTTATTACACTCTCGTTTTTGGAGGTGCACATTTGTGTTGCGCCTTTTACCAGCCTCCACAAGCTGCACGAATGTCGTGCGAAAAAATCAATTTCATGAGCTAAACTGGCACATTTTGACTTTTTCGCAATAAATTGGATCGTCTAGAGTCACATACTGAGCACCATTGGAGATGCTCTAAGACTGGTATGGCTGTACCCACTACCGTACCTATGACCGACCCATATGGCCCTTCTTTTGCTGGCTATATATGTAGCCAAAATTCTGTATTAAAAAATTGAAAGTGCTAAAATCATGCATTTTTTGAGATTTTCAGTAGCCATAATTTGATCAAAATTTAAGAAAAATCATCAGATTTCTAAACAATGTTCAAGTAGGTAGCCAAAAATATAGAAGGATGTTTTTAAAATTTTACTTTCATATTTAGTTTGACATCAAATTTGACTAAATCTTCCTGTAGATCATCATCACTTTGACTACAACACAAAATTTCCAAAAAAAAAAAAACCCCCATTGATTCAACACCTTCAAATTGAATCTACCAAAATTTAAACAGTTGAGTAATAGGTACGCAAAGTACACCTTGTACCATGCAGTTAGTTGGGCTTCACATTGCTACATTGGGACCAGTGACAATTTTCCTTCTTATTATGTTCCCATAGGATGATCAATATTTCATCATTACTTATGTCAATGTCAAATTTAGTTGTTACACACTACCAGTGACAATTTTCCTTCTCATTATCTTCCCATATGTTTCTCAATAATTTATCATTATTCAAGATCAAATTTAATAATAGTAAAGCAAAGGGAGTTCAATTTTCAACAAATTTTAACAAATGTCAATAAAAAGTTTGTTTTTGGTCAAACATTTAACCTCTAGCGAGATATTTTGTGCCAAACATTAGTCATAGGGGGCACGGGTACTAGCTAGTGCATATGAAGAAGAAGTACGTTCCAAGGTTCAAGCTGTGGGACCGACTTGACTTGCCATCCTTATCTGTAGCTCTGAGATATGCATCACCCAACTCCATCTCCATTGCTGCTGGGGGAGGGGTCCCAGTGCTGCTTTTATTACTTTCCTAAATTTCCTTTTTGGGAGTTTCCCATGTTGTCAGCCATACCGGGTTTCAGGTGGGTTGATTGGAACTGGAATCTCCACCAAGGGGGAGAGAGAGAGAGAGAGAGAGAGATATCATGCAGCATACTATGTATGTGGTCTACTAAATTCTTCCAAATATGTACAAATTAATTTCTATCACGACAAACTTTGCTTTGGCAAAAGCTAGACTACCAAATTGAAATTGCACAAGGAATGGAAAGTTCTCTCTCTACCAAATTGAAATTGCAAAAAAGAATGAAAAGTTCCTTTTCTACCAAATTGAAATTGCAAAAGAATGGAAAGTTCTCTCTCTACCAAATTGAAATTGCAAAAAGAATGGAAAGTTCCCTCTCTCTACTAAATTGAAATTGCAAAAAGAATGGAAAGTTCCCTCTCTACCAAATTGAAATTGCAAAAAAGAATGGAAAGTTCCCTCTCTCTACCAAATTGAAATTGCAAAAAAAGAATAGAAAGTTCCCTCTCTCTACCAAATTGAAATTGCAAAAAGAATGGAAAGTTCCCTCTCTCTACCAAATTGAAATTGCAAAAAGAATGGGAACTTCCCTCTCTCTACCTAATTGAAATTGCAAAAAAGAATGGAACTTCCCTCTCTACCAAATTGAAGTTGGATTAACAAAACAAAACACACAGGGTTCAAAGCTCTCCAAAGAGAATGACAAGTGGGACCGATTGATATCATTTCAATATGTTTTATTCCAATTTTTTTCCCATTGTGAAATCGGAGGAGAATCATTGTTTTGTAAACTTTTCCCATTGTGAAACAATTTATTTCCCATTGGAACATTCATGAATGTGTTTTGCTGCATGCATATTAATTAGGGGGAAATTCATTCATTCATTCAAGACTTTCTTCAAGTGATCAATGGTCCCCACAGGAAAGGAATCCTTGAAAAAGAGTTTTGTTGTGTATGTGCGACAAACACAGTATATGCTAGTTGGGAAGATGCTACCCCAATTTTCAGCTCCTGAAAAACCGCTTGTCGTCACTCCAGAGGATTACCCGGAGCTACGTCCGATTCTTCCTCAGTCCTCCAGACTGGAATTGTACAAGAGTACCTGCTCCAGATTGTGAGTCAAAATTCAATCTTAGTGCAAGGTCTGGTCAAAACCCCAGTGCTACGGTACGCGCTTGGTCGCTGGAGAATTCCAGACTCTAGAGTCTAATCTCTTCACCCCCCCCTCCCTCTCCTCTTTCCCTCCCACACTCCACTTTGTCTTCACGAGCTTGACTAATTATATGTAGATCATCTGAAATATTTCAGAACGTGGTCATGCATGCGCGGCTCTAGTAATTATAAGCTGCTGCACAATCATCATATTGATGTAATTTCGAGTCGAAAATATGTAGGCAATCATACTAATCTGCAAAGCTCTGACTGAAGCAGCTCAGCATAACATGCTGCTGCTGGTGCTGCAGCAGCTGCTGCAAGATTATCGTCGACTGCACTAGTTAGAATAACTTGTGTTTTAAGACCCAAGTTCGTTGCCGCTAGCTACAAGGGCAAGAAATTCATCAGTACCGCGTGTACCCACGAGACGTATGAGCTCTAGCAGTGAGGAGCAGATTTTGAATATTAATAATATTCACGAGCTTTCGGATTTGCCTTGTGCAGGAGTTGTGGATGTAGCACAGCTAGCAGATCGTAACTATTCGGATCAAAATTGGGAGATTCATGCGGGAAATTTACGCCGATTCTAGCTTTGCGCTGCAAGTGATGCAGAGGGATTTCATTCTGCGGCCTGTTATATGCAGGAGTGATCATGAAAGTTTGTTGGAATCCGCAAGATCAGCGCCAGCTGCAGCGCCTAATTATGAATCTAATTGGGATATGATGCTAGCACTCGCTGCTGCACCTGCAGGCAAGCAGGCCACTGATGATGATGATGATGATGATGATGGTGATGATTTGCAGACAAGTTTGCGAAATGGGAGTTCGATGAGCCCTCTCTCCCTAGAGATGTACGAAAACGACGGTATCTTTGAAGGCTCTCAAGATGCAGCTGCTGAATATTACGAGTCCGTCGATTCCAGGTTTTTGCAGTCTGGGGGTTTCGCAAAAGTGTTGCGGGAGTACTCGCCCAGGAGTTGGAGAGTTGCTGCAGTCGGTAGCAGCTGCTCCCCACGCAGCAAGCGTTTGAGGGTGAGTTGCAGCACGCCGCCTGGGTTGCATGCTCAGCTAGCCGGGGGCGCACTGAGCGAAGGTCCCCAGCTTGCGTTCAACGAGGATGACAGCGACGACATGTTTGTTTTCAGCTTGATCGAGAACGCTTTTTACAATGGTTGGGTGCCTGCAAACGATGATCCGGGTTCCTGTCCCCAACAGGCGCTTCCAGATGCAGCTTCACCAGCACTAGTCCGAGAGCCTACGCAGCTTGGCGCTGCTGCAATTAGTGCTCGAAATGACACTAGTCCTGCAGCGCAAGTGATCATGGGCACAGCTCCTGCCAGGATCGACACTAGTACATCTGCTACAACGATCCCTGAAGCTGCCGGCGGCCGCGTCAAGCAGGCGGCACAAGCTGTGAAGCGCTACAGAGGAGTGCGACACAGACCCTGGGGCAGGTTCGCTGCGGAGATTCGAGACTCGACGCGCCCTGGCGCCCGTCTGTGGCTGGGCACCTTCGGAACAGCCGAGGAAGCCGCAGTGGCATACGACAAGGCAGCTCTCAGGCTACGCGGATCTCGCGCGCACTTGAATTTCCCACCAGCAGCAACAGCAAGTAGTTCCGATGAGCTGCCAGACCTCATCTCGTCGAATCCACCAGCTCCCACAACTACTCAGCTAGCAGCTAATGGAGCACTAGGAATACCCACTGCAGCTGATCATCAGGAGGAATATCCACCGCCGCCACCACCACCGCCACCACCAATTCTTCAATCTGCTTCTAGATCACAATCTCTGGCTGAATATCAGAACTCCAATTTACTGCTAGATGATGGGTGGAAGAAACACATGCTTCTGCAACTCCCGGAATCTCAAGAGACAGCAGCTTCCAGCACAATTATTATATCACAACCTCCTCAGGCTCCCACTCCTCCTCCTACTCCTACTCCTCCCCCTCCTCCTCCTAGTGCCACTAGTTCGCGGTTTTACTCCAATTTATCTCTGCATGAACAGGCAATCCTCAATTGTGGCAATCTGAAAAGATCAAGATCAGAATATCATCAGAACGATGACTATTATTCTAGTAGTACTAATTCCGGAGGCCGCCTGATGAGCACCAAATGCATCGACAATCATGTGCAGGATACAGCACCACATGAAAGATCACTGGCATCATCACCACCACCACCATCACCACCATCATCACCAACAGCAAAGCAGCAGATAGGTGGTTCAGAATGTGGAGCAGAATCAGCTGAGCCTGGGCGCTGGAGCTGGAGTTGGTCACCCAAGAGCTGCTCACCCAAGAGCTACTCACCCAGGACATGGCTGACGCAGTTCTGCAACATATTCTCGCCAATACTGCCAAAATCACCACTTTCCAGATCCTAGTGTTTCACTAACTAGTGATCATTCCAACACTTCCAACTACCAAATTCCAACACTTTCCAGATCCTAGTGTTTCTTTCACTAACTAGTCATCATTCCAACACTTCCAACTGCCAAATTCCAACACTTCCAACTGCAATTCCAGGAACTTAATTGCATCACATTGATGTAACTTGTTGTACATCTCTTGAACCAGGAATTTGAACAATTTTTATATATCACCATTTTGATTGAAATTTGGGATCAATTCAACATTGTTGTGTGCAGAACTGAAATTTTACCCTAGTTATTTTGAAATGAAACTTATTATGACTTAGTATGCCTCTAGAAGTTGGTGAGTTTTTTTCTCACAAATGTTTCTTTTTTCTTTTTTCTTTTTTCTTTTCTTTTTTTCTTTCAATGGAAAGGTCTGTGTGTGCTTGGCTGGTTCAAACATATTGTCTAAATGATTTTTATTTTATTTTTTGGGTTGGAATGTAATGAGTATTTCAAGAACAACTAGCAACCCTATGCAAACTAGGAAACCAAGATGAAAATCTTGTAGGGAAGAGTTATATAAACAAATTTTCATAGAATTTTAGTCGGGCGATGATGTTGTGGATATATTTGTGAGAAGCAAATATTTGTTGTTCACAAGTATTGGGCATCATGTTTAGAATTGAAACCTGTGAAAGTGTTTCATATTTCAATTCAGTTGTTTGTTTTTTTTTTTTTTTTTTTTGAAACAAAATTTTGCCAAATTTTAACTTGAAAAATATGATTTTGACCTAAACAAAGGATTTTTTTTCACAAAGAAAATAACTCAAATTCATCAAATTTTGAAGAAAAAAAATTTCAAATCACCATATTTTTATGATAAGTTTTAATACGTAACCAAGAATATAGAAAGATTTTTATTTTTTTTGTGTTCATATCTAATATGTAGTCAAATTTCTAACTAAATCATTTTATGAATGATCATCTCTTTAGTTACATCATGCTCAATAATTTGTTGTTTCATTTATCTAAACGTTAGGAATGATTGATATTACAATGTCTTTTTTTTTTCCATCATTACATAACTATGAATAGTTCAGTATTGCTTGGTGTTTCTAATTAATCAAAAAGGCAGTTCACATGGCCTTTGTGTCTCACTTTTGGTATTTTTGTTAATTGAAAGCATAATAAAGTATCCACAAAAAGTAAAAGTATAAATCTCATTAGCTCTCTTTTTCAAAAACTATGTCACCAAAACCATGCAATTGTGAGCCCACATGTGAGTGCAATTTACCACCAAATTTGCTTCAATACCAAGTTGAATCTTATGAAATTTTCTTATGTCAAATAATGGACATGCAAGATATATTTTATTTAAAAAATCTAATAAGCCAAAGCATCACATGGAGATCCTTCCAATTGGACTACAACTTTGATGGATGAAAGATTTCAACAAGCTACTAACATGCAACCTCCTTGCAATGTAGGCAAGCCCCATGCTTCATTTTCCTTTGAACACCAAAACTATAATCCAACTTACATTTCAAAACACTACTCATGCAATA
>Ga0209611_10008335_pt1 | contig 16251 bp, 12 predicted proteins | sample S1TSphgellanicum_3_FD_187693 | JGI IMG/M metagenome (GOLD analysis project Ga0209611, IMG submission 187693) | Host-associated microbial communities from peat moss isolated from Minnesota, USA - S1T2_Fc - Sphagnum magellanicum MG (SPAdes) (version 2) | ecosystem: Host-associated > Plants > Peat...
TTTTTTTTTTTGGCTCTCACTTTTTTCCTGGGCCTTTTTTTTTTCTCTCTTTTTTCTTTTTCTTGAAATAACACACCTATGCATTATGCACAGGGTTCACACTAGTATAATATAACTGCCCAACACACCCCCACCATTGTGAAGGTCAAGATGAATGTTACTATGCTTTGTTTATGCCATTGGGTTTGGGCAAGTATATCCTTTGAGATCAACAAGTGGGTAAATATAGATTTTATTCACATTTTTATTTTAAAATTTCTCTTTAATAATCATATCATGTATTAATGTTTCATTGCTCATTACATTTTTTAGTTGTTTCAAGTTTTCCATCATGGTCCACACAATAAATGTATTTAATATACCTTACCAATTTGAATTAGGTACCCATGTATATCCATGAAACAAATTTTGGTCTTAGGTCCAACACACGAATAAAAGCCACACTTGACCTTTTAGACTTTTAATTTTTCATTTATTTTCAAAAATCTTCTTGAAATCCTTTCAATACATCATTTTTATTTTAAAAATTAAAAATTTCAATAAAAATAAAAATATTATTATGCTAATTTTCATATTAATTTTTTTTCTAAGATTGTCATTTAATGTTTTTCAAATTGTGTTTTGTGTGTTTTTACTATTTAATTGTCGTTTAAAAACATTGGTTACATATCATTAAAAAAAATTGTGTATTTTTTGCTCATTATATTGATTTCAATTTTAAAAAATATGTATCCCAATATATTGAAAATAAAATTTATATTCAAAAATTCATTTCTAGTTTTTTTTAACAATTAATAATATACAAAATTAAGCAATGGTTACAATTGCTAATGGTACATGTTAATGTGATTGCACGGGCCCTCCTTACTTTTATCCTACCTAGTTTGATAGTTTGCATAGTTTATATACCTTCATTCAAATTGGGACATTCACAAAACCTAGATATATTCCAAATTGATAATTTTCATTTATGTTGCATGCTTAATAGATTAAAATTGATATACCCACCCCAACACTTCTTATCACTTGCTAAAAATATTCATGGGAAGATGATCATGAAGGGGAAAAAAATAAAATAAAAATTATAGCCAAGTTAAATGGAAACACCAAAAGAAAAAATCATGTTATATATCTTATAATTAATTTAATGTGTGTGATTTGACAAATCTTTTCACTACATAGGTTTTGTTCATGAGATGTTCACTATTAATGTTTATTGCCTTCAAAGCTCCAAATTGCCAACACAATACAACGCCAAATATAATCAGAAATTCATGCCCACGAACAACTTATTACCTCATATATTGGCAATAGACACAAAACTTTCCACAAGGCCACATACTTTGTAACAGATGATAGGTTCAATTGCAATACTGCAACCATTTTATAACAACTCAATTTTTTTAATATGTTTAACAACAACCAAACTTTAGCAAAATAGTTAGGATTTTTTTCCATTACTTTGAGTTGTTGTCATAGTTGTAAAGGATGTATTCCAATGACAACAAGGTAATGAAAAGGGAAATCCTACAAAGTGCCAAATATATATTTTATAGTTAAGTTGTCCCCTAGTTCGTATTAGGACTAAAACAATATTTATTGAATAAGTAGTTTGAAAATATGCAAGGTGTGAAAACATAATTGTTGAAAAAAGTTATGACCCTTCATTGATATTTATTGTGGTGAGTGGGAGAAACACAAAATAGTGAAACAATTTGTTTAGTGTGTTTCATAGTTGGGAGGTGAGCATTAAGAATTAATATTATGTTTGTAAATTTTATGTAATGAATATAATACCATAAAATTTTACATGGTGTCAAAGCTTGAATAGGTTGCCAAGCATACAACTCTTATGGCTATAGGTCCATAAAGAGTTGTAAACAAGTTTGATGGTACAAACGTGTGAGGGAGCTTCAAGGGTTTTAGTAAAAAAATTAATAAAAAAGACAAATAAACATGTTCCTTTGGTGAGGAGCAAAGAGGTATTGTGTGGAAGGACATGGTTTTGTAATAGTTGTATGCAAGTAGGCATTGAACATTTAGATTTTGTAAAGTTGTTTCTTTTTCTTCATCTTACAAAAATTCAATTAGTGGTGTAATGATTCTACAAATAAATGAAGGCTTGTTTTTTATTCTAAATTGCAAGAAAGCATGTTGTAGTTTTTATGTTTTATTTGGCAAGTAAACAATTGCAATTTTTGGTTGACACTCTTTTGATAAAAGAGAATTAAAGCTTATGAACTATGTTGATTAATATTGGCTATATTTTGCCAAGTCAATTAGTGTGATGAATAAATATGTTGAGTTTCTAGCATTTTTTTATGGGTTTTTGAATTTCAACACACATCTTCATGTGAAATATTTTTCACTATGGTTTGCAATTTATATATTGAAGTTGTTTTACTTGAACAAGGGTATGCAACTAGCAATGGTTAGAATTAGTTTGTGTAATGGATATTCATGCTTGCAAAAAAGCTCTACAACAACTTTCAGATTGGGGTTGAAAGTTCCATCATGCAATGTCATACATGCCCCATTTTTCTCGCTTTTGAATTAGGTTTGTGATTCTAATAATGTGCATATGTGTGTGATTTTGAAGAGGGTTTGACCCTTTTGACCAAAGCTTTTTAATTAAGTTGTGGGGTGCCTTGGGTTGTCATGTATATTGGAAGATAGTTTTGACAAGAGTGTTGGGGTGTAGGGGCTGAGATTTATAGTATATGAAAAAACATTATTGAAACATTAACTTGTAGTTGTAATTAATCTAAAATCATGAAGAACTAAAGATCTTTGAGTACTTCCATTTGGAGTTATAAATTTTGAGGTTAAGAGCTTGTCTATGCTCCCTTTCAATTTGTGTGAACAACCAAACAACTTTGGTTATTTTGAAAGGAAACTTTTCGTATTGTGAATGGATGTGTAAGGAGATTCAATTTTCACAAATAGATTTTGCCTTGTTCTTTTACTCAAACAAGGTATTAGGGTTTTCCCATTGATTTTGTTAATGGGACATAAACTTAGCACATAATTTTTCTTTAAAAAAATTCTTACAATTTTGAGCAAATTATTATACTTATATACACTTGTTGTGAGCTAATAAAAAAGTTCAAAGGAATTCATGACACCTAGTCCTCATTGATGATGGTTTGGAACTTTCTCGAGCTATTAAGTACTATTGTATGGCAAATGTGGATTTTCCATATTAGAGTTTATAATAGTTTAATCATGTTTTCAATACATTTAATTTGCTCCTTTTGTCAACATAATTCAAAATGTTCTTTTGTTCCTTTGACTTTTGAATGATTTTTTTTGTTTACATGATGGTAATTTGTTTGAGCAATTTATATTACTTCGTTCTATAGTGTTGGTTGCAAACATGGAATTAAAACAATGTTTTTGACAATAGAAATTATTCTAAATGTTCATTAGAAAAAGGCTTGGAATATTTAAATTATTATTTATTTATCATGTTCATTTTAAACTACCCATTTGACATAAGGAAGAAAACACATAACTTTATTGTAAGCATTACAAGTAAAGCCCATATAAAGTACTCTAATCTAAATGGAAAATAGAGACACTAGTTAGCACATTCATTGAACTTACAAGATCCTTCCCAACTTGGCTTGTCATCAACATGCTCCATATTTGCCCAATCCATAGAGTACATTGGGTCTCCTCCCACCAATTGGTGGCCTTGAAGCCCTAGTGGTTCATTGTTATGATTAAATAATGTTATTTAGTAAGAAAATTGAAAAGATGCAATGTGTCAGAACATAAATGTCAGAAGGGACTATAACCCATTTCTAGTATCTATTGTGTTTGATTGGAGAACCAAAACAATGAGGCAATTTGTTTAACGTGTTTCATGAGCATTAAAAATAGATCTAATGTTTGAGAAATATATGCAATGAGTATTATCTTAAAATTCTACACAAAGCACCTTATTGCATGAACATGTACTTTCCTTTAAAATCTTATGAATATTGAATTAGTTACAGTAGAAGAAATCTTGTATTTTGTAACTAATCATTTTGCAACTACATTGCAACTATTAAAGGTTTCATCCTTCCATGTGAATGATTTTATAATATATTTTCATCCAAGAATAAGCTAAATTAAATCCTATTAATCACATTAATAACCACATTTTAATTACAATCAATTTGTTAGGTTGTATTAGGAATATATATAAATAATTAATGTTAGGAATGTGGGAATTTTTTTTACCAAATACAAACATACACTTTCATAACATATCATGACAAATGCCACCTTTTATTGTCCATCAAGGTTTGCATTTCTATCAATGTTTGACTTGTAGACCTATGAGGTGGTTGTAACTGTAACTAGGTGAAAAAAATGTAATGAAATTGTAATGTTGGAACAAAATTTGTAGAACACAATTGTGTTATTTTTTAATTTTTGTGATTTGTGTCATGTTTCAATGTTTTTTCTATTATTTGTTTTGGGGGCCAACATCCAACATGCTTAACTTCAACCCTAAGAAAGTTTAGTCCACACCAACATGTTTATTATGTACAATCATAGGCAACTAGGAGTTTAATGGTAATTATATTCATCCTATTGATTTTCTAGAAACATGAAATCATTATGGAGTGTATAGGTACTTTAATAGTGAATTGCATCATCAAATGAATATAATACGATCGTATCAATTATAAATTGTCATTCCTATAAGATTGCACCACCTCTAGCACAATCTTTTGAAGTGACATTGGTGCTGAAATTGCGATAATCTTGTATGTTTTCATTAGTGGTGTCATCATTTGTTTTTCTAGAGTGGGCATCAATGTTTGAAACAAATGTTCAACCTTTCTTCAACATAAAATGTCTCCGAACATTCCACAAAACAAGATTTAACCCTGGTTTTGAAATTGTACTCAATTTTGGTGTTTTAAAATTCTTGGCAAGTCCAAAAACCAACACCAAACTTATGCACCATATCTTGTCCGACAATATATTTTCATCAGACTCTTACCAATTGTCATTAGATTTTGAATCCATTACCATCGACATTATCTCAAATGTGTCATTTTCGTTCATGGAGTCAATCCTTTCTTTGCCATTGATATGTAATGCAACTAAGAATGGGTCCAAACACATTAATTACATGTTTACAATAACAAAACAACTATTGAAAATGTTTGTCACATTTGTACAACAATGTTTCTAATATATCAATTTGGATTTGAGTAAGTTTGTAAGCAATTTAACAAATATAAAATATTTTTCAAAACTTTTAAAAGCTTGAAATGAATGCTTTTCAGCGTCAAAACACTACGACATGATGTAAAAACACACTATTTAATCAGTCCCATGCTGCCACATCAACCTACCATGATTCCTCAAAAACTACTTAACATGTTGTTTTTGGCTCTTTTTATCCTACTTACACCGAAATGGAAACAATCCATTACAATCCAACAATCAAGGCCTACCTCTATAGTTTTGGCACACATGCTAATAAGGCTTTTAAGACCAAGAATTGCAACAAAGTATTTGTTGGGTTCTCACAACAAAAAGCACTTTTGCAAGGACCTAATTTGAACAATCACAAAATTAAAAAACTGTTGCCGACAAATTGTTGATCACCAAAGCCAAGGTTTAAAAACTGGGGAATGTTCTCATATGTAGAAAACTCCAACTACGAAAGATATGCATGATTTCAGGGGTTGCCTCCATTGTAATAATGTATTGCCACACCTCATGCTCATGAATGCAATTTGGTACCATGTTATGAAATCAGATTGAAACTGGGCATGTGAATGTATGAAAGATCACATGCCTAATTTCTAAAAATTCGGCATGTGATTCCATCAAGTCTTTTAAAAGTGGTGACTCTTATTGCACATGAAGAGGAATCTTGCCCAATTGTGTAACAAGCTTTGTAATGGTAGCGGTGGCCTCATAATCAATGAAACTCCCACAATGACAGTTGAGGACATGACTATCGTGGTGTTTGTTCTGGCAAAACCAAAACTAACATGATAAGAAGAATGAGTTTGATCATGATCTTGTGTCTCACTTGCAAAGTATCAGACCAGCACCTTTTCATCATGAAAGGCTGTGACGAGCTGCCATGACTCACCAGTGACCTGATCAGCTCCCAGTGGTGGGTGTAGATAAGTGTATAAAATCTGCTCAAAATCTCTTTGCCCAAACCATTGTTGGGCAGTTCTTTGATTTTGTTATAACCTCCAGTTCTGGGTTTTTGAAAAAAATTCAAAATCAAAAGAACTCCCAGTTCTGGGTGTTTAAAAAGAAGTTCATATAAAATAACTTTCAGTTCCATTTCTTTTGAAAATTTTCAAAGAACCAGCAAAGAATTGTATGGTTCAGGGTAGGTTCTTCAATAATTCAAGAACCATGTTTCTGGCTGAAAACTGAAAACCAACTAGTCCTTTGATTGTTTGAGAACCGTCAAGCAGGGTTCCATATACCTGACCTTTACCTACTGGTTCTGTCTTTGAATAAGAAAGAACCGCCCAACACTGGTGCACGCATCCAAATATGTGTATTGTTCTGAGTTTGTGTTGCATTTCTGGTTGCAACAGGAAGACTCAATTGGTGATGTTAGCTATCAGTCAAGAGGCATAGCTAATGTAATTTTTTTCACAGTATCTTCAAGCTACAACAACCTTGTCAGAGTAAGCGTCATTTCATTTTAGCTTGCCTTTGCACAAAAGCAAGCAAGCTAAACCATAGAGAGAGGCCTGCATGGAGGGTACTGGATGAGACCTTCTTCATCCTGAACATTTGTGCTAACCATACTCCTACACAAACCAATTGTCATCAGCAACTAAATGTTCAAAGCAATTGATTCCAAGTGTTTGTGACAAATTATGATGTTGGTTGCAATTTGTCCAAGTCATGGATGACCCATTTTTGTTATTGTAGCAATATTCAAACCCATGATTGGCACAAACAAATGATAAAACTTTTGCTCCTAAATTGGTTGTTTTGAAAGCTTGTGTGTTTTCCTCCTCACTAGTTTAATAGCATTAAAGAGTTCAAAAACTGATCTCATATGAGATAGGGGTGAGTTTCAAACTTAAAGAATTGAAAATCAGTTTTCATTCATTTTTTTAGACTTTTGAAATCGAATGTGTGGGTAGACCATACAATTTTGTCCCATTATCAACATGTCTAATCACTAGGCCAATATTTGGGAACCAAACAAAAATTGATTACTGGCCAAAAAAAATCTTCAATCATTCTTTGAATGCTTGTTTACTATATGGGATGTGCACATATCACTTGCCTTTTAATCCAATAAGGCACAAGCATGTTCACACAAGATCAATTGTTATGTCAGTCTTCAATCATTGACAATTGTTTGGCAACCAATGCAGATGATGCCAGTGGATGGAAAAGAAAATACAAAATGAAAGAACAATTCCATGGTTGAAAGCTTTGAGAACCATCAAGACATCGACATCATGGATGAAAGTGAGCCAACACAACTTTGCTTCTGATGATAGGCTAAGGAAATTGAATGCAATGGTGCAGTGGGTCCTTGAATTCAGCTTTCACTTCATGGATGATTTTGGGTGAATTGATGGTTCATCATGAGCCAAACATTTATACAACTTGATTGAGGACTTCAAAGGTAGGATGCAATTCATAGCAAGCAAGCAAACACAGGTGGCTTAGTGATGCAAGCAAACACTCCTAGATGCAATCTTGTGTACAGGATTTTGAGATATGCATTGTTGCCCAAATATGCATTTCTTATTGAATGTCATGAACAATCTGAAAAGATTGCTCATTTGAGCACGCAGATGGATCAGATATGTTCATGTGGAAACATCTCTTTCTTGTTACATCAAATGCCTGGATCATATCTCATGCTACTTCTCTGCCCATCACACTGTAAACTATAGACATGCACATCTCATGTTACTGTCTTCCAAGTTTCATACAACCTTGGGGAATTGTAGTAAATGTGACACCCAGACAGGTGGGCTCCCTTTGCTAGAATTCTGAAGTTTGTACAGAGATTTGCAAACTGAGTCTCCTAAGCAAATACACAAGTCCACTATGAATGCACCTACTGACAGAGTACAATAGCCCTATTCAATCAGCAATTCCTTCTGGAAACAATTGTGTCCTGGCAAGAGCAAGCCAGTCTCAAGCAGGAGATACAATGTTGGTCCCTACAAGCTGCCTGCCACACTACTTCTGTCTTTCATCATCTCTTGGGCACAGGATGTATGCAGATGGAAACTACGTACTATGGAATGGTCAACAACCTGTCCATTCTATTCGGTAAGGTGTCAAGTGAGCCCATTAGGAGCAAGGATAAGGACATTCCATTACACATTGTAATAGAGCAACTCTGATTTCAATCTAGAGAAACAAATCTGCAGCCAATTAGCTGCCCCTTTTAATCATCCACACAAGGAGTTAACAAAGGCTTGCCTGAGAAGTGAGCATCCAAGTTGCCAATGATAAGTTCTAGAATTGCCTTGGCTGTGTTGTGGGTGGCGCAGGCCATGTGGGGCAACAAAACCACATTCTCCATGTTCCACAACTCTTGTGGCACCTGAGGCTCATTTTCGAAAACATCTAAACCAGCACCAGCAATCCGTTCTTCAACCAGAGCCTTTACTAGCTCCTGTTCATCTACCACTGAACCTCTGGCAATATTGACAAGGAATCCCTGGAAAGATTGTCCAACAAAGACCTGCTTTTAAGACTGCACCCATGACCCATATGGTCTAGCATTCATTGGAAACTAACAATATCAGTATAATTATCTCTGTGGAAGACACCCCCTATTTCCTGCCACGCCAGCAAGCTTACAACAACCTTTGAAACATACAAGCACCACATGTATGCAGCAGGCCATACCTATCACCACAAGATGGAAAGCATCTGACACTGCTCGAATTTTTACAAGCTGGGACTTAGAAGGTTTATACCTCAGGTCCCAGTGCGTCCAAGACTTCACGACCAACAAGATGGGTTGTCTCTTTTGTCAGAGTGCAAGTAAGCACTAGCATGTCTGAGTTCTTGGCGAGCTCAAGTACAGTAGCACAGAACTTGTAGGGAAGTCCACTCTTCTCTGCTCTTGCAAGGTAGGAGATTTTGCAACCAAATGCCTCAGCTCTCTTTGCTACAGCCAGGCCAATCCGACCAAGTCCAACTATACCCAAACGCTTGCCACTCATCTGGATGGATATTCCACGTTCACACATGACCGTTGATCACACAACAGCATAACAAATTCCTTCGAAGTCACAGATGGCTGCAGCATTACACAACTCACAGGTGAAATCAGGTCAGCAGACAACAAAGGGTAAAATAATCTTCTGTACCTTGTGAGTCAAGGTGGGATAATTTCCAAGCTCTGGCCACAAGCCCTTGCGCACAAAGCGGTCAGCTGCACAAATGTGGCGCATGGTGGCCAGCAGCAATCCTATGGCCATATCTGCACAGTCGTCGGTGCCAACATCAGGTGTATTGATAACAGCAATCCCACGTTCCTTGCACTTGAGCAGATCTACCTGACATTTCCATTCATGCACTGAATACTGAAAAGTTAGTGCCTGCAGGAAGACTGAGGAGTCCTGATCACTACCCTACTACTACTACTACTACTACTACAAGAAGTAAGCAAGCAACCAGACGTTCCCTAATTCCTGATCTCCATCTCAAGCCCTAAACCCTAAAACCTAGGCAAAGACTATAATAACCCTAATTTCAGCAACAACAACAACAACAACAACAAACACACACCCTGTCAATTCCAACACCGGTTTTGCACACAATTTCGAGCTTCGGCAGCTTGTCGAGGAGCGCAGCATCCACCCACATTGGAGCGGCAGCTATCAGTCCACGGATGGACTCCGCATTTTCAGCCAAATATGCTTCTTTGTCGCTCTGCTCCCACAGCGGGAACACTCTGTACTTAGGCCCCAGCAAACCTTGGAGGTTGGGCAGGGAGCGGTGCACGAGCACACCGGGCTTCACCATCATGGATCTAGCTAGTTGCCTGCGACCATGGTCTTCTTAAATCTTCGCATTCACAACCAAAAACACTCTCCAATCATGCATCACTCATCCTGACCCTTCTCCTCCCCCCCCCTCTCTCTCTCAATGTCTCTAGATTCCCTTATTCTCTGGCTTTTCCTCTGTCTTTTTGAGATTCCCCATATTCTCTTCTTTCTCTTCTGGCAATTGAAAATCTGAAAATAGCACTTTTGAAGTTTTTTAATCCAAGAGCTTTTTGAGTTTTTCAATTGCCAGAATTCGAGAACTTTAAAAGAAAAAAAATCGCCAGATTTTCATACATTGTTCAATTGGGTAGCCAAAAATATAGATTAATGTTTTAAACAATTTACTTTCATAATTTAGCTTTGTAGCCAATTTTGGTTAAATCATCTTGTGGATGGATCATCACCACTTTGGCTACATCATAAAATCGTCAATTCAAAAGCATTGTGAGTTGGGAGGCTCATATAATTTCCTTTTTAAAAACCACCAAAGAATCTCCCATTCAAGGAAGATTTTCAATTTGATTTTTCAAAAAACCATTTGTTTGTTTGTTTTTTTTTTTCTTTGGGTAAGCTTCAACTTTTTTAAAAGTTCTTTTTATTGGGGAGGGGGGCCTTAGGCTGGGTCCTCAAACTCAGGAAGAGACTCACAAAAGTTTTTTGCCTTATATGTTGCTTAGTTTGCCCCTCATGTTCAACACAAACCCTAAACCCACTGCCCTCACATCCAGATTGATTATGTGACCCAACACCCCACCAGTGCACCATCCATTTGAAACCCTAAACCCTGCCCTCATATTGCATAATGCCATAGGGTTGGAGTATTCTCAAAATAAGGGACCTCAGACAATAACCGAGTACAGCCCTGCATTTGGGAATGTCCCTCACCCATGGGGTTTTGCAAAAGTTTTAACCCTTCATTTGTTAAGTTTGTTTCACATTCTATAGATGTTCAACCTTCAAAATGGGTTGCTCTTTAGAAAGAGATTATTGATGGATTGATGAAAAGTTTAGATGAAATCAAAAGATCATCACTACAACAAAAGGTGTCGTGTCCCTATACATAAAGTGATTTCACTAGATGTTGAATGAATTGATCATAGCGAACATGATCTAACGAGAAAATGGTGAATTCACTAGCCTAGTGAACAAGGTCTAATGAGTTGCACCCACGTTTTGTAATAGTGCATGTTTAGCAACAAAAATAAAAATAAAAATGCTTGGTGACATTTGTTGGAAGTTTCATTTCATCACTAAGATGAACAAGTCATCCTTTAAGAGTTTGTCATCATAACTTTTTAGTTTCAATTCAACACCCAAGGCTTATAGAGTTCAACAATTCTTTTTGTGTACTTTATCCATTTGAAGAAACAAATATGTGATTAATTGTTGCTTGAAACAAAAGTGACAAACTATTGCATGGTCGATTTCAAATATTCAAGTAAACCCTAATAAAAGAAAGGTGACTTGAAAATTAAAAAACAACAAATGTTTTTGATGAAAAACCCACCCACTTTCTAATGGAAATACATGTGAGTTTTTTTTCTCTTCAAGTAATTGTATTTTTACATCATGTAACAACATTGTACCTTGGGTTTGTTGAATTACAAGTCCCACATGATGTTGAACTAGAGCATGTATGGACCATTCTAGAACTAACCCATTGGTTGTATGTTTTTTTGGTAGTATGTGTTTGATGTAGGATATAAATATTTCTAAAATCAATGGACTTGTATTTTGTGATTTTAGCAAACATTGAAGATGTTGTGAGATGTTCAGATTGAAGTGATTTATGAATGCAAATTGTTGAAGTGTTTGTGCACCAATTGGACTCACCTTGTATTTGTAATGATTTGTGAAGACTTTGATTATAAGTTGTAAACATTTTTGTAATTAGTGGATTTACATGTTGTGCTTCAATGGACATTGAAAATATTGTTCAAAGTTTGGGAATCAAATGGCTTATGGATGTAAACTATGGAGTGTCTTTGAACTTATTGGACTCACCTTGGATTTGTAATGAATTCTCATGAAGGCCTTTATTGTAGGTTATAAACATTGTAATAGTCAAAGATTATAATAATAATGAAATATTAGAAAGTAACACCATGTTCATTTGAAAAAATTTAAATTTTTATTAAGGTTATGAAATGTTGTATATGTTTAAGATGGGCCACTATACAATACATACACCATTGGGTGAGGAATAGTAATAGGTGAAAAAACACTACAATGACCTTCCGTGGATGTCACATTGGTTGGTTTTCCTATGTCCTTTAAATATTGTATATATATAACTCACTTATGTAAAGTTAAGATAATTAAATTTTCAATAATTAAAAAAAAATCAACATTATGGATATGCAATATGTAATGAACTTTTGAATTTTATCAACAATTTGTATCATATTTATAAAACTCAAAAATATGATTTTTTTCTTACAATGTATTAGTCCCATGTATTTGAAGATTTGGTATATTGCATGATTCTTAATTAAAAAAATAAAAATGCATTGAATAAGCGGAATATGAGTTAAATTTATTATTTTATGGACTTTTCAGAGTCTTAAAAATTGCAATTATTTTAAAAGTCCTTTTAAGCATAATAATAATAAAATTTTAAAGGTATTTTGTAATTTTAAAAAATTCTTATAGCATCTTGGCTTGAAGTGGAAAATGAAAAAGTTGTTAATTTCAATAACATCAAAATATTCATATTTAAAGCTAGTTTCTAACTACACCATATATGAATTCTCAAGATGAACTCATAGTTTTGTGAAAGCAATAAAACATACTTGATTTTTTTGTAGGTTTTGTGACCAAGAAAGCTAAGAGGGCTTGGTGTGGAGTGGTAGAAAGAAAATGGCATAATGAAATTGTGTTTTTGCAAGTTTTCATTTATGTTTTTTGTGATGTTTTCAAAGCAAGAGGTGTGTATGTTTGTGTGTGCATAAAAACTATATTTTGTGCAAGTTTTTGAAAGCAAGAGTTGTATGTGGTTGCATCATGGGATTTAGGTTACATTTTGTACGAGTTTTTGAAAGCAAGAGTTGTGTGTGGTTGCATCATGGGATCTAGGTTGCATGAGAGAAGGTTTACAAGAAGAAAAGGGTGTCATCTTGCTTTGAGTTTTCAATGTTGGTCCCTTGTATCGGTCACCTTAACTATAGCTCAAAGCTCAACATGAGAAGACAACAATAAGGCCAAAGACAAGGTGACTTGAAGGATAACTCTAAAACAACCCAAAATTAACCAAGAGATCCACGTTTATTCCCTATAATCACCATGACATTGTTCTAGCTACTTGGAAACATTCATCCTTGTCTCCAAATTAGTTGCAATACAGTTCTATTGTGGGACCAACTATAAGTGATCATCACAGCCCAAATGCATGAGAATCTAGTTAGGTGCCATGCATGGATGGATCCAACATGTAAAAGGGGGGGTTGGGGGGTGGGGAGAGGGGAAATGGGGACATCTCTATAGTTGGGATATGTATGTTGATGCCATGAGATTATGATATGACAAGAGGGGAGCTATGTGTTGATGATCCCAGGGATGAAAATGGGGCCAAAATGAACTAGCACTAAAAAACACACCATGGAGGATGGATGGTGAAGGCTAAGGCCTTAGAATGTTGGCATTATCAAATTAAGGGCTTGCACAAGGTCATAGATGAGTGTTGAATCTGGTAAAGCCCGACATTGCATGATGGATGGTCTGTGGACAAGAGACACTTTTGTGTTGAATTCATGGCCCAAACCACAGTGGTTAACCTAACCATATTGGTGGTTAGCTGCGTACTAACAAACTAACTCCACATGCATCATCTACCTAACTAGTAGTCACTAGGTGTCTTGCCTACTTACTTACCTACATATGATAGTAAGGAGATACCTACTAGGTATTACTTACATCCACACTTACATTCCATACCTATTTCCTACAATGTATAGGCACTTAAATAGGTAAGTTACATAGGTATATATGAGAGGAAGTGCAAGGGTGGGGTTTACATGCTAGGTTACCAAGGATGAACCTTGCTAACTCGATGTCATTAGCCCACAAACGAGTCCTAAGGGGTTTGCAATGGATGGTGGTTGTGGATTCACATAGTGGGGAAAAAGGGTGGTGCAAAACTGAGTCATAAGGGGCTTCCAATGGATGGATGGATGGATTCCAGGTCACATTGTGAGGAAAAGGGTGGTGCATAGAGGAAGAGGCCCCACTAGGGTTGAGTGAGTCAAGGTAATTAAGAGTGGCTGTTAGAGCATTTTGAAAAAGGGACTGAATAATAATAATAATAATAAGAAAAGGGAGGATTCATTGTGATGTAATTTGGGTTGAATGAATGTGTATATGTGTATTTCTTTTTTCTTTCTAAATTTTGTAATGTACCAGTTGCTAAGATCATGCATAAGACAATTTAACACAATTTGTCTTTAGAAAATATGAAAGTGAAAGCATTTTAAGCATCCTTCTATATTGCTGATGATCTATTGGAACCTGATGTAAAAATTTGGCTATTTTTAAAATAACAAAGTTTGACATTTGGCCATCAGAAACCTCTAAAACAACTTTTTTTTTGTGGCAAATGTGAAAGAGTTTTGCCAACAGGCAAAAATTAGCCAAGAAATTGAACACTGAGTTGACTACCAAGCCAAAGATAAATTTAACTCATGTCGACACTCAAGAGATTGTGGATGTGTTTTTGTGGTGTAGGATATCTTTGAGCATCTCCAGTGGTACCCAGTATGTGACACTGCAAAAGTATATTTCACATCAAAGTTTAGTTATATATAAAATTGAAACTGGGAGAGCAAACAGGTGAGGGACTAGTAATAGCAAACCACTTGGACCAATCATTATGATGAGCCAATCAGAAACACTGAGAAGTAGTGAGATCACATTTATTCCGCTCTTTTCTGCAGTTGCACAGCTGTTGCTGCGGGCTTTCACCAGCCACTGGAAACGAACTCTAGAATTATGCTGAGCCAAAACTATTTTCCTGAGCCAAACAGGCATAATTTGACTTTCTTCTGCGCATGCAGGATCACATACTAAGCACTTTGCTGGAGATGCTCGCTCATTCATATATAGAACAGGAAAGGCGAAGTGGGTCCAAAGGATTTGAGTTGAGGGTGGTATAATTCATCTACCAAATTCGAGCTATCTTCGTATTTTGCCATATTAGGTCATTTTATTCTTGTGGATTTGAAATCTTTAGAGGTTCAGCCCAGCCCCGCTTAGCTCACTCGTTTCCATTCCCTCAATTTGTTTGCATAGGGACCCATTTATTATTGTCTGCAGGTGCCTCTCGTTCGGACAAGTTGCAAGCACGTTTGTGGATTATGGCTGTGTGTTGTAAGTGGAATCACCGTTTTGTTAAAAAATATTTTTACAGAAATCCAGGACCTTTTCGTACGTTTTACGCAACCGAGTAGCCCTCCTGGTTGCAAATAATATAATATATACCAACATCAATTTAATTTCAAGTAAAGGAATATTAGAGCCCATCAATGAATGTGTATTGAAAGGAGATTGGCCACCAATAGATAAAGATATCCCCAAAAGGACCACAAAAATAAGCCCACAAAAGCGGCCACAGTTAACCAGCACCCACTCAGGTGTGGATGAATCTCAACTGAGTTAATATTTGGTTTCACCTTGGTAACCAGTTCTATAAGAAAATAGGTCTCATATATAGGTAGATAGGTAGGAAAATAGGTAACTCTACTAGGTAAGTAGATAGTTTATACCTAGGTAAGGGCTGCTATTACTACCTACCTTTCTAACAACCTGTTTGTGGGTTGGTTGTTAGTAGGTAGGTAGGAAAAAAAAGCAACTGAGCTAACTACCCTAGTTAGCTAGGGAACTGGAACACAACAGAAAACTGTTTTCTGTTCACTTATCATTCATCTTTCATGGTGCGCTGGTGGGTGCTGGTTCATTGTGGCCAACAAAAGCCACCTTCGACTTTTAGACAATTCGACGGTTGAAAAGGGCTGAAGGCAGGTTTAGTTATGAAAACACTTAAGTTTCAAATGTGCCCTATAATTAATTAATTTGTTTTTGGCATTTGGGGTACATAAAGAGAATTTTCCTAATGTCTATGAATATCCCTCCTACAAAATAATATAGAAAGGATATTACTTCAATATCCCTCCCTCTCTTAAGGAGTAGACATAATATTCTTCGCCTACATACCCAACCCCCCCCCCCCCCCCCC
>Ga0209611_10008338_pt1 | contig 16248 bp, 10 predicted proteins | sample S1TSphgellanicum_3_FD_187693 | JGI IMG/M metagenome (GOLD analysis project Ga0209611, IMG submission 187693) | Host-associated microbial communities from peat moss isolated from Minnesota, USA - S1T2_Fc - Sphagnum magellanicum MG (SPAdes) (version 2) | ecosystem: Host-associated > Plants > Peat...
AAACCAAAATTTACTTTTTTTTTTTTTTTTTTTGTGGGAAGAATCAGACCCAGAACTGGATTCTTGATTCCATTTATGTGTGAAAGAACCCAAACCATTCTAATGTCTTTTTAAGTGTTGGGCAGTACCTCTGGTAAGTGATCTAGATGGTTTAAGTCTTACCACCTCTGGTAAGACTTAAACTAGAACCATAGGTACTACCCAACACTGTTGTTATATATATCTGATAGTGAGACTTGTATAGCCTTGGTATATGAAACTGGTATTACCTCAAGTCCTTTACCAAGCAAGTATTGGTAACTAGGCTATGTAGTAGTTGTAGTAGTAGTACCTTAGGTCCCAACTAGGCAAGTACTGGTACCAGATAGGTATTGCCTCAGGTCATACCTATCTGGTGGGTTCTCTCATGAGCTGATGCCAGGACCAGTATCAGTCTATATACCCAAGGTTCCAGCCTGGTGCCCACTAACACTGGTTAGAACTTGAGTTGTGTGATTTGATTTGATTCCCAAAAGGCAACATTAATTAACAAGGGGTGTGTCACACTGTATAGCCTTGCCATTTACATTAAAAAGTATTATCTTATTAAGGCAAAAGAAGAATAATTATGGAAACTCAAATATTTCACAGTACAAAAAAATATAATCTTCAAAAAAATCCTTTCCCTAACAGAAACCAAAAATCCTTCCTAAAAGAAACCAAAACCCTTCCCCAAAAGAAACCAAAATCCTTCAAGATAATTTTTATTACTCCGTAACTAATTTCAAGTTTCAACACAAGCCAAAATATCATCTTTCAAAAATCTTCATCTAGAAATAAGACCTACTTACCTAGGGGCCAAAATCCATTAATAAGCTATTATTTATTATACAATATAATGAATCTAAAAACACAAATATCCCAAGGCAAGGCCAATAAATATTAAGTTTGGATTAAAATATTAAGTTAATAATGAGTGAGGGAGGAGGATCCCTGAGTAAGAGGGAGAGAATTCATTCACCAAGTTGGAAACAAAAAAAATTGAATTCATCACTTTAAGATGAAGAAGAACTAACTCATGTCATTTAAAAGAGAGAAACAGCATTTTGGGAAAGTGATCTTGAGAAATAGGAAATGATATCTTGAGGAAATAGCAAAACTTAGAAAACTCATCTTGGCAAAATAAGAGAGCATTTTGGGTATTCCATAAGAAAGTCCTATGCTGCATTTGCAAAGCAAGAATTGAATTTGAATCCAGGGTGATGGGGCTTTTGGTTGGGTTAGTTGTTTGTGTGTGTGTGTGTGTGTGTGTGTGTGGGGATGTGAGCTTTGTAAGTTTTCATTTCAAGTACAATGACAATTAACACTCTGCTATAATAATGGGGAGAGTTTCTTAAACCTTCTACACACTAGAATATCCCAAGGAGATCTAAATGCAGCATTCAAAGTTGTTGTCATTGATACACAAATCAACACCAGCTACTAATACCCACTACTAATTAATAATTTGTCATTATTGGGTCAGGAGAAGGATTGTACAGTTCACCAAGCACACTAGTATAGTTACCGTTGTGTAGGCCAGGAGATTGATGCATCATGACTCTTCTTGCTTGATCAATGATGATGATGACTCATGATCAGGTTGTTGTTGTTTGATCTTCTTACCGTTTCTCCCTCCTCCCCCCTCTCCCCCAAACCATTTTCACAACTCTCTATAAACGGTGTTTTCATGATCTGACAACAATTTTTTGTAATAGTGAAGGACAAATCAGCTTCAAAACTGCTTGCTCCCATTTTTCAATTAGACACAAAAAACAGAATTATAAAACAAATCTCTGGCCTAACTCTGTCACCCTTTGCAGTGGAAGATTGGAAGCTGTGATTTTGAAAGGTTGTTTAGGGACTGTTTTTTTTTTGGTCAATCTCAGATCTTTCACATTCTTTCTTTGCCATCTCTGTTCTTGATTAATTTTGTTTACTGATCTCAGATCTTTACATCTTCCTACTGCTGATATTTTATTCAATCAACAATCCAACACTTGGGAGGATGTGGAACTTGGAACACAAATAAATAGCCGCATCCAAAAGAAAACCAAGAAAACCAGGGTGGGTCCTCACCCTGGTTTTGCAGTGTACTATTTTTCTCTTTGCAATGGACTTGTCCTTTGTGTCAGAAGAAGGAAAGAAAAGGAAAAAAACCCAAACAAAGGACATCTGGTTTGCTTCTGGTTGCACAAAATTGCAATTGGGTACTTACAGAGTTTATTACCTCAGGAGTGCGGTGCAAGAAGCAACATTTTTGTCAATAAGGTTCTTTTGCGCATTCTAACATACAAATTTATAAAGAACATGTATTTCTTTCCAGGAATGAAAACTATCTGCCTACAGTTGTTGTTCTATCATCTGCTTCTTCTATATCAGTTAACCCCAGAGCTGAACTTGAAACATAAACCCGACACTTTTTACTACTCTGAATCCAAGGGAGTGAAGTGGCCTAGAGACAACATTCAGCCCCCCTACCACTACTGTTTAAAAATTCATAACTAAGTTAAACGATATTCAAAAAATGTGATTCCACTTGGATGGAGATGTGAATCAACTTTGCACTGTTTCAGTCACACTGCTTTTTTCAACAGTTTGTGATGCTCCTACCAACTTTACTTACTCACAGTGAATCATTTTGTTTTATGCTGTTCTCAAAGTCATCTGCTTGCTAACTTACTTTACCTGTGGCATCAATCCAAGCTCAGTCATGAGGAGACATCAATCATGAGCCAAACAAAATTATGCCCATGAAACCCAATAAATGTGCATAGATCTCTTTGAGTCTTGAAGGAAAATTTATTCGAGAGAAAAGAACATATAAAATTCTTGTCCAGAACAAACTCCTTGCCTCTTTCTTCACCACAAATATGACAATAAATTATTAGTCAACCACTAAACCACATCAATAAGTAGGGGATAGTAGAGACTAGTGAGTGAATTATGTGCAAAATAAATACCAGTCTCGGCCGGTTCTTTGAACTTTTAAAGAACCACGAGCCTAGTTCCAATTCTTTAAATATTTCAAAATCAAAGAACTGTCAATTCTGATCATTTCAAAAATCTCAAAGAACTGGCAGTTTTCATCAAACAATCAGAGGTTTCTCTGGCTCGTTCTTTGACTTTGGAAATTTGATGATCATACTCATATTCCCAAGACCTGGTTCTTTGAAAACTTTGGGAATCGACAGATGTGTGTGTGTATATATATGGGTTGATAACCAGTGGGTATTTATATCTCGGTTTGAGAGCCACCCAACACTGGTAAATATGGCTTCTGAATTTCAAGCTGTGAATCCTTTGTGCTTGCACTTGGGTATATACTGCCACTTTCATGAATTGTTTGCTCGCCAGCCTTTGAAACCTTAAACCCTAAACCTAAACCCTAAACAAAGTTCAAAACCAAAACCTAACCTCTCAACAACAAAGCAAGCAGAGCAATTAGCCAAGATTGATGAGGGAGCAGTAAGGTTGATTAAGTAAATGTTGACTAATTAGGTCTTGTTTTGTAGTTGTTGTGGGTTAATTAAGATCATTACATACTTCATAAACTCTATAAACTGAAATTGGAACATTTTAAACTCATCTCATCTGACTTATGACAGTTTAACATTTTCAATATTCAATTCAAAATTGTGACAATATTGTGACTCAACAATATCGCAACAATATTCAACATTCACAAAAAATTCAATATCTCCCACACCTTAGGTCTAAAAATTTCCAAATCAGCTTCATTAAATCCTACTCACTGAGGGCTTTCCGGGAATATCAAGACCATACCAAGACCATGGCCAAATTCCCATGTAATGTTTAGTTTTGATTTATATGAATTTTTCAGAAAAAAATTGTTCAATATTCAATAACTTCTCCAATGTAGGTTGAAACATTACAAAGCCAACTCAATGCACCCCCCATTCATTGAGTGCTTTCCAATGGTACCAATAGCATGGCAAGAGGCACTGTGGTTTGGGAGATCTCAACATGACAAACAATACAAATAACCAAACTACTTTCATAGATAGATATGAAGGGAACTTTATTGCCAAAACATCCCCTTTTGTAAATACGATATTTCTTATGGTAACTTTTATGTTGTAGTAGCTTGGAAAAGTTCAATAACAAATAATTGTGAGTGAAAAATTCAACAATTTTGAGAAATTCTCAAGATATATTGTTGAATATTTTTGAAATAAAAGTCAATAATTTTAAATATATTTTAAATTAGGTTCCTGAAATTAAGTTCATGAAGTTATTAACTGCAATGGATGAATGAATTGTCATGAATTTAACAATATTATGGTTGGATTGTCAAAAACATTAAAATTTTCCCCAAAGAATGCTGATTATTTTATTAAATTTTTTAATGATTATGTCAAAATCTTAGGAAAGAAAATTAAACATTCAACAACAAATCATTGAACATGCCAAGCTACTATGGTATTCAGAGTTTTACAACAACAAAAAATATTGAATACAAAAAAAAAAATTGCAAGCTTGTGTAAGAACTTTAAAAATATTGTTACATGACCTAAACCATAAGGCATTAAAAGATGACTAGATCCCAAAATTCAACATGACATTGCATTATAAAAAAACCTCACACAAGATTAGTTCAAACCAATTTTGGCAAGTTCTTGATTTCAAATTGGTCTAGGTCCAAGTTCTAGGTTAGGTCTTAGGGTATTCACATTAACATTTGTTGTTGGAAAACCCATTGAAACTCAACCAAGGAACAAGCCTTTTTAAAAATTGACTTAAAATCTGAATTGGGGTGTTATCCCTTTTCAAACAAGGTCAAGTTCTTTAAGTACATAAGTACATCTTTTTAAATAATATATTAAAAACTTGACCCGACCTTTTATGCAAGTCGTTAATGGTTCATGATACATAGGTAACATTACACGTTCCTTATCTTGGATCATGTAATATTACCTATGTACCATAAAAATTAGTATCATGACCAAATTAGAGGTTTCATTGAAAACTTTAAAAGTTTCAAAATTGCAATCAAAGGTTTTTAAAAAACTAAGAATTGGGCAACATTATATGATAAAAACACCAATTTAAAACACTTCAAGGTTTTGAGAAAGATCATCATTTGAATTGAGATCTATTGTTCTACATCCCAAAAATGCAATGTAGTGTAGTCCATTTTTGGGCATCCTATTATACTCTAGATCACTCAATTCCATCAAGGAATGAACAAGATACAACCCCCCAAAAGTCAAGGGGGCCCTTGCCTTAAAAAATTCTTTCCCAATCATCACATGCCCTTATTTTCAAACATTTAATTCCCTACTAATGCACATTCCAAAGTTGACAAATGGTTAGCATATTGTATCCCTATTTCAAAAGATCTCAAACCAATACTGTAGTACCTTGGCCATTTCATCACATGTTCATTGAATAATTAATTAATTTTGAAATTTTCATTTCAACAAATGGAATATTTTTAATTATTCACTATTATCCTTCACAATTATTTTTTATTTGGAAGAAATATTTTTTGAAAATTTCAACATTTCTAAAATTAATATAATCAATGTTGAATTGGCTAAGTTAATAGGTAACCATTTACAAGTTAGAAATGTAACATTCATTTTATTCAACAACCATAGTTACAAGTTAGAAATGTAACGTTCATTTTATTCAACAACCATGGTTACAAGTTAGAAATGTAACGTTCATTTTATTCAACAACCATGGTTACAAGTTAGAAATGGGAGAGCTAATCTATCATGATACGATAAGAAAAGGTTTTGTTGGCCTTGCCTACCAAGGCAAGGATATTTTGTCTAAATTCATTATAGAGTATAATAGCTTAAGGGATTTTGGCCCCTAGGTAATAGGTCTATTTTTATATGAGGATTTTTGAAAGATGATATTTTGGCTTGTGTTGAAACTTGAGATTAGTTAGAGTTATAATGTCTTGAAATATTTTGGTTTCTTTTAGAGGATTTTTTGAAGATTATATTTTTGCATGGTGAAATATTTGAGTTTCCATAATTATTTTTTTGCCTTAAGATACTTTTTAATGCAAATAGCAAGGCCACAATGTGACGCCCCCCTTGTTAACCTTAACTTTCAAAATAATATTCGGTGATGTCAGACAACATGGTGGTTGCTTTATTTGCCCTTAGTTTCTTCTATTCATTTGCTTTTCAAATTTTTATCCCCTTTTCTTTATGTTGGTTTTTATGGTCAAAATTTTAGTCATAATAGACAATGAACAAAAATGTCATTAGTTAAAACAAACCAATCATTTGTGACACAATTTATTTTTATTTTTTTTGAATAACATGATTAAAGATGACTAAGATGATTGAAAATACTAATTGATGTGGTAGTAGTTTAAAATGATTAGGATGATTAAAATGACTAGCTGATATTCAACATGAAAAATTGTGTTCACAAAAACTTCAACACCTTGCAATAAGATGTTTGAGACAATTAATTTGTAATTATGTTACAACTATTCCATGGAAATATGAAAAATTAAAAAATTAAATGTCACATAAAGTTTTCATAAAGTTTTATTATAATTGCATGTTAGTTACAAAATGGACCCCTATATGGATTTAGTACACATGCCATATATTTGACTAAGGTCAACCATATTTTGATTTTGTGGGCAAGTTGCAAGAGAATTATAAGTGGCAACCACCATACAACTAGCAAAAATGCAGCACTCAATTTGCAACAACCTTGCAATTAATGTATAATAGGGATGTGTATAGTCATGCCACATTGCCATTGTCAAAAAAATTCAACTCCTTTGCAACTAATTAACAACCACCATGCAACTTTAGAAGTCCATTGCAATTGATGTGCAACCAAATTTCAACTACTTGCACAAATTTGAAAATTTTGTAGATATGCAAAGTCATGTAATGTTTGGATTTAAAGTCTTCATAGATCTTGCAATTTACATTTATAATTATTATGCACAAGTTGTGCCTAATGTCAAAAAAATATAAAATGAGTAAGGAGATGGTTGTTTTCTTTAATTTTAAACTTGTTTGTTTCTTATGGGGCAATTAAGAGACATATTATATAACAATCTTTTGCATCTTGGCTTTTAGTTCAGAGAATGAAACATTAAAGTTAGAAAAAAATCATTTTTATTTAAATAACATGAAATGAAGACATTTGAATTTTTCTGTTCACTTTTTTGTTTGAGCAAAATATTTTTTTAAAAAATTGATTGAAATTATCAAAGTTTTATTTTTTCTAATTGTGTGCAATTATAAGAGGTTTTAATTTTTGAATTAATGAATAGAATTATTCAAGTTCAACACCCATGGTGTTTTGTGCATTTGCAGCATCATTCATTATTCTTGTGCATAAGAATATTATGTTGTTAGGTTGTTAGTTTTTATAAAATGAAAATGAAATATGAAATTATGAACTTTGATGGTGTAGGTCCAAAAACATCAAAGTTCAATAGACTTTTGTGTTAAGACAACAAAATTGAAGGTAAATTTACATTTACATGTGAAAAAATTCAAAACCAATGTATTCCAAAAAAATTTATCGCGTTTTATTTTGAATTTGAATGCTTGTTTATAAATAAGATTGAAATAATATGTATATTGTATTATCAATGTCATTGTCTTGTACATGTCTAGATCCTCCATAATAAATTTGAATTTCTTCTAGCATGAGTGATGAAAAATTGTGTTTGCCAAGACCAAATTGCCATGCAACTAGATGTCCATTACAATTAATGCACAACTAACTTTCAACTACCCGCAAAAATATCAAATATTCTTGTGAATAAAAATCTTATTTGTTAAGTTGTTAAGTTTTATACAACTAAAATGATATATTGATGATAAATTTTGATGGTGCAGGTCTCAAAACATTCAAGTTCGATAGACTTTTATGCTAAGATAATGAAGATGAAAATAAGTACACATATCTACATTTGAAAAAATTTAACAGCAACATATTTTAGTTTTGCTTATGATGTTTTACTTTGAATTTGAATGGTTGTTTGTAAATGTAATGCTTGTCATTTAATCATTATATTGTTTTGATGTGTTGTTTATAATGCATTTCAATGATTAATAAATGATGACACTATGTATGTTGCATTATAGCTATAGATTATATATGTATGTTTTTTTTAGTTACATTATAGTTGTAGAAGATTCCTACTTAGATTTAGAATATGAACATTAAGTTATTTTTCACCTTGCAATAAGGTTATTTCCACATTGATGTGCAAGCATCATTTCATATTCGGTAGTTATCAAAAAATAGCCCAAGTTTTGAGTAAAAAGAAAGTAAACCTCTTAGCATTAAATTATATAGCAATAAAGATTAAGTAGGATATTTGATAACAATAATTTTAGCAAGTTTTAGCTTAACATTAAAGATGTAAATAAAATACATACTATTGGAAGGGACTAGATAACAAAGAAGGTTCATATGAGTTATATTTTTCAACATTAAAATTAATACATAGTACATACAATTGTATTATTGGAGCAAGATGTTTGTCATTATTTATGCAATGGGCTTATGTAATGTGTTTCATGATACAAATTATCATTATCAATTCCAATAGGCACAAAATAATGTTATATGTAAATAAACATTAGTTGCAAAATAGTTCCATCAACCAAATAATAAGTTGTAATTTTAAAATACATTAATTGAATTCAACTTACATAATATAGTATCATTGGCAAAATTCAATAGTTGCAAGATACCTAATGTAATTCAGTAATGCATTAATTGTAATGGACATGAATACATTTCATTCATTGATGGATGAATGAAATATTATCCAATATCACGTTCATCCACAACATTTACACAAGAATTTCACATGGATAGTTAATGGCAAGTTAGTTGTAAGTAAGTTGCAAAGGACATGAACAAATTTCATCCATCAATGCATGGATGAAAAGCAATGTTGGCATTCCATTTGTCCATGAGCATTTGTGCAAGAAATTAACGTGGACAACCAATTGTAAAATAATTGCATCTAACTACATTTGAATTGCATGTATGTTTGGTAATATATGGTACAATATATGACCTTTGGGTGTCTAATGTAATTGCTATAATTTGTCCAATTCACATTGTAGAATACCATGAATTATAAATGTTTTCTACAGTTCAAAAATTTAGTTACAAGCCCAATTTGCAAAACCCTTTATGTTTTAATAATGGGGGTAATATTAATTTTTAAAAAATATAAATATTTTTTAAAAATGGATTAGATTAAAAATGAATCCAAAATAATGTCACATTAAAACCCATAATTCCAACACCAATTTAAATTTTTTATTTTTTTCATGTTGACCACAAATAGATCGATGAACCCATGACATGTTGTCATGATCACAACATGTCCAAAGCGAGGTTTGAGCCTGTAGGATACGAATATAGTAAAACAACCTATTCCAAGAATAATTAGAGATTAATTTCACATGTTTTTAAGTGGCACAAAAACTTAATCTTGAAATTTTTTGGTGTAATGCATACAAGTATGTTTTTAATATATTAATGAAACATGTGAATTTTTTGAGACAATTATAATGAATATAAAACACCCAGTTTTTTTTATTAAAAAATTGTAATTAATATTTTAAAGTAATAATTATTTTAAAATAAATTTGAAAGATTTGAAAACGACATATTTGAAAAATTATTCATATCAATCTACACATAATAGTATAAAAATATTCAACATTTTAAAATATTTTAAAAAAAGTTCCAATAAAATTATTAAAATATTTCAAAATAAGCATATGATTTAGCAATTAGTCATGGGTCATTTTATTACATTTTCACCCTAAGGCCTTTACAATCCAACCACCATTTCACGTACTGACATATATTGGTATCGCAAAATATATAAACAAACATATTTTTTGAATATCATGCATTATAATTTTATTACATAATTAAGTAATTTAATGAGATTTATTACATTTAAGTACAATATATGTACTTTTTAATATACTTACTCAATTTAAATAATATTTTTGGTAATTGCATTGAAATTTATAATGCCTTTTAATTTCCAAATTAAAATTTATTATTTTAATTTTCGTGTATATATAATTCCAAATGTTAAACCATTACATCAATTTTTATATTTTGATTAAAAGATTTAAAATTTTAAAATATTAAAATTTATTTAAAGAAATTTCATAATGAAATTTCATTTTGAAATTATGTAATGAAAATTCATATGTTTAAAATTACATTAATTTAGTTTTCTTTTTGGGTTTCTAGTTTGAAAATTAAAGATATTATATTAGTTCAAGCTTCCCATGTACATTAATTATGTTTTTTGTAGTAAATTAAAATATAAACTTTTAGTTTAATCTTACATTTTCTCGCATTTCAATTGAATTATCCCTTATTTTTATTCTTATGTGAATCATTAGAAATAACAAATGAAAACATGACACCCATGATATACTTTCATTTGTATTAGTAATGTAGTTCAAAAAATTTAAATAAATTTTATCATTCCAATAATGCCACATCATCAAAATTAACATTATAGTCATAATCATTCATAATTAAATGACGTTTTTATCATTAGTCAAGTTGGACAATTCCACATTGATGTTGTATACACCACATGTCCCAAATTTTTTTGTTTGGTTTAATAATCAATTAAAAAATCAAAATGAACATATTTAATTTTGATTTCAATCAAATGAAACATAATGATTCATTTTAGACAAATGAACTTGACTAAATATAACATTTTAGTTTTGAAAATATTATTAAAAACCTATGGTTTTTAATTGTGAATTGTAAGCTTTCAAATGTTTACAATTAACATTGTTAATTTCAATGTTTGTTTTCTATTTTTTGGCTATTAATTGGCTTTTAAGCATGTCCACATAATATCCAGGTTGACATTATAATTGTTCATCAATTATTATTCCATGGCTTGTAGTGTTTATTGTTGTCATTATATTGATAAACTTTGTTGTAATATAATGTTATTCCCATTGTAGCTCGTCATCTTCACTTTCATTTTGTTTGCAATCCTTTCCCTTTCCCTTGCCATGTTTTAAGTTATATACAAGTTATGAAATTGAATTTTATTAGCCATGGCCTATTGGTTAATTGACCAAATCCCTATGATTCTAAACCATAATTTTATGTTATTCTTGGACAAAACATGGTTAGGGTTTTTTCTACGTAGCCTACTAAGGTAATCTTATGTGGTTTGTTTTAATATTGATTACATGTTCCCACATTTCTTTCTTTTCTAAAAGTTGTATAACAAGGTTTAAAGCAAATCACATTTAAAGTTAAAGTGCACATGATTATGCGATGTTAATGCGATCATGTTTAACCCAAATTCTTACACTTGCTATAAGGTTTACAGGGTGAGATGACAATCATGGCCATCTAACATCAATAAATGTTTATTAATTATGAAAATCCCAACTAGTATTGACATTTTGAAGAATGACAATAATCTTTTGAAAAGGAAATCGGTCATCCAAGCCTTTCTATGAATAGCCAGCCATACATGTCTCGTTCTGCATGGTTGTATGTAGTTGTTGTGCAACCTTTCTCCCCCAAAGATGTAAAACCCTAGCAAAAATCCTTTAGTTGCATTTAATAACATAGTTGAAAATTAACCATTCTTTGGATTTGGGTATAATGTTGTAAACTAGATGTGACCTTCACTTTGCTAAAACCAATGCACTTGATTGCATGCCTATTTGGATGCTTGTTCTTTTCAAATTATAAATGGGATTAGTATTGTAATTGTGTTTGTTGTACAAGGTTTGCAAGTTGTTGTAGAATGATTGGCAAGATTGTGTGATGAATCCTTACACACTCTATTGATATTCAATCCTTTTATTTGTCATATATTGAATTTAAGGCCTTGATGCTCGAACCAATATCACCAACTATTTCTTAACATTCCATTTTGGAATTGTGCAAGTCTTGTTTGAATTAGGTTAGTAGTTTTCATCTTGAAATGCTATAGAATAATTGAAAGCCCACACTCTTACATCCTTAAAATCCAAGCAACCATGACTACTACATTTTCCTCACACTTATTGATTTGGATTTCTTAGACCATATTAATTTGCCATTCATGTGGTTTGAAAGGGAGGTAAAGAATATGTTTGAAATTCTATTTGCTTTTCTCAATGATGTTGTCCCCCTTTCAACTACATCCATGGCCTTTTCCAAAGCTTTGTTGGTCCATTTCCCTAACCAATTGATTATATTGCATTTGTTAACCATTTGCCATTTTTTGGTTTTTTCTAGTCCAAAAAGAGGTTGGACGTTCTTTTTATCCATTGTTGGTTTGTTTAGCAACCATGTTCGATTATATTATATTTAACGTGACACAAAACCCCCCCTCTCCAAACACAACTTCTCCACAATGTATTTTGAAGGCATTTTGAAGAACCCCCAAATCCATCCCCTTAACCAAACACTAAAAACATTGGCAACCCCTTGATTACAAATTTTATCTCTACTCCCTTACTCATTTCCCTACCCATTTCCAAAATATGCCTCTTCAAGATCCCCCCAAATGCATCTTCCACCATCAAAACTAACCCACCCCCCTTGCAAATTTCCACTTTGTTACCCTCATTTTTATGTTCAATTTCCTACCCTTCTCCGAGCACTATCACTGCAAAGGGGGCACTAATGTTTCTTATAGATGTTTAAAATTACATCTATGGCCAAACACAAAGCTCACAACACTGGTTGGATGCCAAAAAAACTTGAGAAAACAATTTCTCAAAGCTGGTCATTTGGTCATAATAGGTTAAGCTGATGTGATCATAATTATGGTCCCAATAACAGCTTTTCATTACTCTTAGAGTTCTATTATTCAAGCGTCAATCGAATGCAAGAGCTATGAGAGCTATACTAAGTCAAATTGTGAAATCGTCATAAAATAACATTTTTCATTTTTCATGAAAACATGTGTTGTTTTAAGATCCTCTAAAAAAGTTTCACATATAAAATGTTATGAGAGTTGCTAACACTGATTACCTACATATTTTCAACCAAGTTACAACTCTCCAATGGAAAGCACCTTTCCCATGTAGGAAGAAACAAGGCCCTATTTTAGTGGCTTTCCATTAGGTTGTTGTGATCACAATACATTGTGTGTAACTATGATAACAACAACCTAATGGAAAACGGCCTTAAGTATGTATGGTACGGTGTTGACTTAATAGTAAGGTACAATGATTTAACTTTGTTTGAGCAACTCCACCCCTTATCTAGGCTTTTAGGAATGTTAGTCACATCCAACATGATGCACAATTGTTTCTCAATCCTCACCAATAAACATGAAAATAAAGACAATATAAGGTGAAAGAATCAACCAATGGAGGCTATTCAATATAGTCCATCTATCCAAAGTGATGATTTCATTTTGCAGTGCCCTTTATAAAGTATTGGATCCTGTGCAGATCTATTGACCCAAACCACATTTCTTGATTTAAACTATTGTATAAGTGATGTATTTCATCTGGAATAATATTGTGCAAGCCATGAGTGGAATTGCTCTTAAGTTGAGTTCATTCCACTTATTTATTTATCATATACAAATGGGTTTTTAAAACCAGAATGCTCTCTCACTTCAAAATAAAAATAAAAATTTAAAATTAAAAAAAAAAACTTTAGTCCTGTCAGAGACAGCTGATGACAAAATATATTTTATTTAACTACAATTCCAATTGACACAAGAATGCAATGAGTTGACAATCTCATATACACAAGTGTCCTCCTCCCCCACCAAATTCCAATGGAGGGAACAGCCCCCCCCCTAGTAGTGGCTCAGTATAAGGCCCAAGGGAACCTGCACCTACAAGTACATCAATGGATGAAACCCTATTATTATCATTCACTGTTCTGGATGAATCCTTTTTCCAGGGTTGGCTGGTAGGGTTGGTACCTACATAGCTCACCAGCCAACAAACTACATACTTATTACTAAATAGTAGTAATTAAGTTGGGTGGTAATTGGATAATGGGTACATGTCAGGGGCTACTAAAATATATATTTGGATTGATCTAAGCATAAGGGTACATAGGATGGTGAGCCACAACTACTAAATGAATGTGCCAGTAAGTTTGAGTACTTGTGGTAATGAGTGAGCCAGATCAAATGGTTTTTGTAATGGGCTGTTCTCTCTCTTCAGGTCTATATAGATGGTACATATTTATAGTCTCTAATAAGTTTTTACTTTCCAAGTAGAAAACAATAGAGTCAAACCCTCATAACTTTTCATAGCAATGTAAATTGACATAGCAACTTAACATGTAAAAGATATGATGGAAATTTTACGTGGAATGATGTTTTACATGAGCAAATTAGTAATTTGCAAGGGCTCAACTTATGGGGTTGGTCAAAGTAGGGTTAAACAAATCATATGACCTAAGAAAACAAAAGACTGTTTTGTTTGTTTGTTGGATAATGGAAATAGTTAGAGATCCTCGTCCCTATTGAACGTTTACTTTGTCATTTTCACCATGTATAATGGAAATGACGCATGTATGCATGCATTAAAGAAAAGGATGTCACATACACAATATGTCATGGGAAGGAATTGTGTCATGCATGGCTTAATTGAACATGAGAACAAAATCAAATTAAAAGGAAGGGTTGTTGCCTAGTGCATTTACAAACCCCTTGTTTTTTTCACCTCTAAATTGCACCCTCTGTATTGGCATAAATTCCAGAGTTTCGAAGGTCAAAAAAGTTGAAAATTTCAGATAGATTTTCAGATAGACCTTCAGATACACTAAGGTCAAAGGCTTTTCTTCAGTTTTGAGATGTAGCCACATTGGCAATCATCCACAAGAGGAAATTAGCCAAATTTGACTAGAGGTCAGAGAGGAAAGTAGAATTTTTTAAAGATTCTGCTATACTTTGGTGACCTGCTGGAACCTATTGTCTAGAAATAGCAATTTGATAAAAAAAATTCCTCAAAATCTGGCAACTTTGGCATTTTTTTCACAGAAATCCACTCAAATTTTTGGTTGTCAAGTGACAAAAAATTGTCCAAAAAAAGAAAAAACCATGAACATAACAGTTAACAGAACAACATGGGTTTGAGAATGGCTAACAACTTTAGAATGAATCCTTGGAGAACGAGTGGATTTAGCCCTTGGCCCATAATTGGATTTGAATTGAATTGTACACAAAGTCAGACATGTGATGCGAGGGTATAAATACCTAGGCCAAATGCTATGGCATCAGCATAGTAAGAGTTGTGGAATGCAAATAGTAGCCACAAATAACATGAATTGTCAAGGTGAAAAGAAATGGGAATGTTAGCAAGTACGACCTTTCTAGGCCAAGAGAGTATCCCCAAAAAACCAAGCATTGGTTATGTACAATTTCTGAGCAAGGAAAAAAGGAATGTAGTAGTGTGTTTCAAATTCAATCTATGGATATGTGGAGGAATATATCACCCAATAACTGAGACTACTTGTTTTGCCCTATCCAAAGTCCAAATCGTAAAGGTTCTTGCTTTCTGCTAAACCCTTTTAAGACAAGGCAAGAATTGTTACAAAGTCATCTCAATCGATGAGCTAGAGATCTAATGCTCGAATCTCAATTACATTCTGAAGCAATGACATGTGCACAATCGTCCAGATTTCAAATTGGAGTTGCAATCATGCACTTTTGAGACTCAATGTCTCCACTTATTTCCTTCCATTCATGAGGGATTTGAAATGGGTTTGAAGAAGATCAAACTGCAGTTTAAATCATCTGCCATGGGTGTTGTACAAATCATATGAGGATTGTGAAAAAGGTTTCTTCTTACTCTCCCTGTCCTCAAGAAACACTTAAGAAACACTTGAGGAGTATGCTGTACATAGTCAAATTACCCTTCAAATATCCAATATCATGCATAATTGAAAATTTGGAAATATTAAAAATTTCCATTTATTGCCAATATGTGGCTAACAGAAAGAAAAGTAAAGTAAATGAGATAATTAATTGAGAAAAGTAAAGCCTCCATTTTAGAGTTGGCCACTTTCTAACCCACCATAAGAACAATTGCCAAACTTCCACAATTTTTCAGTCATATCCTTTGTATGCCCTATGAACCCTTACAATAATTGGCTTGCTATAGTAGATGAAATTTAGCATTGGTGTAAATAATGGTGAATGGATACCAGAAAATGTTCATCTACATTCTCTGAATTCATCATACCCAAACAACTACCCCATTAGCCAACAAC
>Ga0209611_10008339_pt1 | contig 16248 bp, 9 predicted proteins | sample S1TSphgellanicum_3_FD_187693 | JGI IMG/M metagenome (GOLD analysis project Ga0209611, IMG submission 187693) | Host-associated microbial communities from peat moss isolated from Minnesota, USA - S1T2_Fc - Sphagnum magellanicum MG (SPAdes) (version 2) | ecosystem: Host-associated > Plants > Peat...
TTCGAACACCTCTCCAAATTAAGGTTTTGGAGTGCATTCAATTGGCCAATAGATGTAGGTAATTCTTGCAACTTCGAACACCTCGCCAAATTAAGGTTTTGGAGTGCATTCAATTGGCCAATAGATGTAGGTAATTCTTGCAACTTCGAACACCCCCGCAAACTAAGGTTTTGGTGTGCAATGAATTGGCCAATAGATGTAGGCAATTCTTGCAACTTCAAACACCCCTCCAAATAAAGGTTTTGAAGTGCATTCAATTGGCCGATAGATGTAGGTAATTCTTGCAAGTTCGAACACCCCCACAAATTAAGGTTTTGGAGTGCATTCAATTGGCCCATAGATGTAGGTAATTCTTGCAACTTCGAACACCCCGCCAAATTAAGGTTTTGGAGTGCATTCAATTGGCCAATAGATGTAGGTAATTCTTGCAAGTTCGAACATCCCTCCAAATCAAGGTTTTGGAGTGCATTGAATTGGCCAATAGATGTAGGTAATTTTTGCAACTTCAAACACCCCCTTAAATCAAGGTTTTGGAGTGCATTGAATTGGCCAATAGATGTAGGTAATTCTTGCAAGTTCGAACACCCCGCCAAATCAAGGTTTTGGAGTGCATTCAATTGGCCAATAGATGTAGGTAATTCTTGCAACTTCGAACACCCCGCCAAAATAAGCTTTTGGAGTGCATGTAATTGGCCAATAGATGTAGGTAATTCTTGTAAACTGAAGCACAATGATAAGTTAAGCTCTCGGAGTGCATTCAATTGACCAATTGATATAGGTATTTTTTGTAAACTTGAACACCCCGATAGATTAAGCTCTTGGAGGCTAATAAATATAGGTAATTTTCTCATATCAACATTTATTGAAGAATTAAGGTTGATGAAAAAATCAAAATCAATTTGTAAATGCTTACATTTTTGCAAATGGAGTACTTGTAAACGAGAACATTTAAATAAATTACTTGGCAACTTTTGGATCATGCATTCTTGGAGACACAACCATCGAAGGTTATTCAAATTTTGACTTTGGATGAAATTTTCCACCATAGTTGGTGAGGCCTTTGTTAGGTCAAGCAACCTAAGGTTGTGAAATTCTTTTGATCCATTTTGGAATAGTGAGGGCAAATCTTCACATTCTTTCAAAGATATGCCTTCTAAATTTTCCATCACCGGTACCTATCACATTCAAAAAAGTACAAATAATTACCAATATGAATAAACATAAAACTTCATTACGATGCCATGTTTTTAAGGATATAAATATTACGTATTCTTTTCAATTTAAGACTCATGGTTTCATTTGGAATTTTGACAAAAATATATAACATAGGATTGAATTAACACGTGTTGTTCAAACCTGATTATTTTGCAAATATACATTTGGTTTCCATATAAATCGATTCATTGTAACTTCCATTGCAATATTTCGACCCATGTCTTGTAATTGTTCATGCATGTCCAAGCCTCCATCTTTTGCCCATTTGATTAAAGATTTGTCTTTCAAATTTTGTAATATAATCTTAGGGCCACGTGAATCATCTCCATTCCAATACATTCGACATAATGTACTTTCCTTGAAACCAACCAAAAAATAAACAATATCCAAAAACATGTTTTGATGGTCCTTATCCAAATGGTCATAAGAAATTCGTAATGTTGTCCAAAGCACTTCATCCTTAGAGCTCCCTGTTATATTTTTCCCATTTTTCAATCTGTGCAATGCATCTTTCCATATTTCCAAATTTGAAGTATCACACAAATAAGAACTCAATACTTCAAGGCTTAAAGGGAGCCCCTCACAAGCTTTTATAATTTCCATAGAAATCTCTTTGATATCATTTGTCATAGGATTTCCATGTTTGAATGCATGGAACATGAAGAGTTCCCTTGCTTGTTCTTCCTCCAACAATGCCATGTCCATTTTTGCAGACTCCTTTACATAATATTTCAAGATTCGCCAATCTCGACAATTTATAAGTATTTTGTTCTTGCAATTTATATCAGTGACATTTTTATCAATAAGAAGTTTCAGCAAGGCTTCCAGGTTCTCCTTCTTACCAACATCATCCACAACCACCAAATTTTTTTTTGATTTCATACATTGCTTGATTTGATCAAGGTCTTCTTTATTCAGGTCTTCACCCTTGCATAATGGTTTATCACACAAATCATGTAGAAGTTGTTTTTTGACATTGTTGATGTCTTTTGATTTCACATCCTCCAAGAAGCTAGATTTGTCATATTGGTCGTGGAACAAATGATACACTTTTTTACTCAAGGTGGTCTTCCCAATCCCACCCATTCCAATTAATGCAACAATAGATTCCTTTTGAAACAAACAATTTATAATGTTTGCTTTCTCTTCCAATGCCACTTCACAACATGGCAAAGATGGCATAGGTCTTGTGTTTTGTTTCTGTCAAAGTTCATAAACAAATAATTTGTTATTTTAAATAATGGATAATATAACCTTAACAAATATGGCATGCAATTACGTGATATGATATAATGTCATAATAAAATTATATGAACATACAAAATTCCAAGAGGTAAAATCAATCTTATTTACCTTCATAAAAGTTTTCAAACGATCCAATAACATGGAATAACTTGGATGGTTTTTTGTTGGTGGCTTGCAAATTGTCAAATGATTAGCGTCTTCAACTTTGTAATTGTTATGGTCTGACAATCGAGTAGCTGAAGCCATTGGCACTAAAATTCCCTGTACATGTGCAAAAATTATTTTAGTTGAACAAAGAAGGGAAAATCTAAAACAATTTCACAATTAATGTTTGTAGTTTCAAAAGTTATTGAACAAACCAACATAAGTTTTTATAACATAAAAAATGTTCAACCATGGAACTTAGTTGGATAATCAATATGTTTAAATGAAAATCTTACCCATTTATCATCAATAGGTAATCCTTCACCAAATGCATAGATGTTGAAGTCTTTGCAAATAGCTTTGTCAAAGTCCACTGAAAGTTATTCCATTTGTTGGTTGAAAAAATTCATATTTTCCAAAAAACATGATTGGGTTGTATCTTTGGCGATTTGTTGACATTGCCATTTGAAATATTCTGATAATTTTGGGTTGCCACCAGCATGTGGTACACTATAAAACACCACACCTTTAAGATTGTTCAAAAAAATTTCACAATATTTTTTTTTTTCAAAATCTAAATTATTCATTGGCTGTCGATACACATGTTTGTGGGCTTCAACCACTAAGCTTTTGAATACAAGACCTCCAAAATTGTAAGCAACAATTGCCACCGGTTTGTCCCAAAGCATTCGATAACTACAAAATGCACCAAAATGCACCAAAATCCATTAGTAACATTTTATATGTTAATGTACATGTGTTCAAAAAGTCACAACATCATATATTGTATTTGGTGCAATTTGTCAAAATTGAATATAACAACCTAAGCCATAAGTCAATAGCAAATTTGTTTGTAAATGTTTTTTCCATTTTTCATATGTCTTCATTAGTCTACGTATAAAATGTTCCAACCATGTTTGGGTTAATAAGTTATTACGCACAAGCACGTAGGCATTTACTTTCATGTGTTTATGTACAAATCATCTTTTATGTGTTACATTGAAAAATATATTCAAATACTATAATGGAAGAAATCTGAAGTAAAATATATAATTTTTGAAATTAAATATAATTACAAAAGTGGATTCAATTTTTGTAAATTATATATGTTATTGAACTTAATTTGACTACCAAAGATGAAACTTAAAAAAATTCCCATCATAAATTGCCATTACAACCAAATTGGTTTCCCATGGCTTGATAACAAAAACATAGATTTTGTTAATAATTTATTTTCAACATGAGAATTAACACGAAAGCCCCATTTCATTTCTCCTCAATGAATTTGAGAGTTCCATAATGTTTAAGTTTTGGTGTGTACCACAATAATGCCCCACCTGAACAATTTATTCAAAGATGTCAAAACGCAAGCAATTATATTTAATTGAAACACATGGCAAGGAGTAAGATGCCCATAAATAGGGAGATATTCACACCTTGAATTTATAACCAAGCTTTGAATGAGGTTCTTGCCAATATCAATCACATCATTGTGGACACTTGCAACAACATTAGAATCATATGACAATGACAAAATTCTAACATTGTCATTCAAGTCCTCTGGGATCCACATTTGTGGCCAACATATACCATCATTGGATCGTGTTGTCCATGTTTCCTTCCATTCATCATTAATCCCATAAGCAACCCCATGGAAAAAAATTATGGTCAAATTCGGATTCTCTGAAGTGCAATCGAGATTTAAATCATGCACTGGATATATCTGCAAAAGGAAAAGAAAAAGAAATTTCAAAAAGATTAATCAAATAACTCTTGAAAATAACTTTATCATACATAAAGTTAGAGAAATGCAAGATTCATTGAGTGTACAATCATGATATTTGATATAGTTAATTGAAAATGTGAACTAGAACAAGACAATAATCTATGAATTAAACAATAAAATATTCATCTTGCAACATCATTTAAATTTAACTTTTGATTCTACGACCATATTTATAATTATTTGGGCTTATTACTTTCCTTTCAAAAAATAAAGAGAGTCACAAAAAAAGATGATTTACATGCAAAGTGAGTTTCAAAATATAATTCAAAATTTGAATATCATCACATAATTTTATGATGGCATATATACCAATAAATTTAAGGATTAATGATAAGACTTGGAATTTCAAATTTTGGATTCTTTAATTAAAACTATTTAATATGGTTGATTTCATTTTGCTATGTTTTCTACAAATTCTAACCACCAAGGGCTCCAATTCCTAGGCAATTAGGACACAATCACAAGAGAATTCTTTAATAATTATGTTGTTGGATTTAGATCATTTTAGAGTTGCTCACAATTTACATTGAAAGTTGCAAACCTTATATATTGTATATGTGAACATAGTCAATGCCAATTGACAAATTTTCCTTTCACCAATTCTACTGGTTATACCAAAGTGAGTCCCAAATGTAAGAGTTTGTTTTGATATCACTTCATTTCATATCGACCGATTTAAGTGATGCAATGGAAAGCAAGCAAAATGATTGGTATCCAACAAGGAACCTCATAAACTAATGTAAAATTTCAACTTGTATCTTTGGAAAGCCCAAGAAAAAGACTTGTGTAAAATGAGTTCAATCATAAAAGCAAGAGAATTCACCACATTGTTGCCTTGTCTAGAGATTGAAGGAGCAGTTTCACCAGAGATTGAAGGTGTGTTGATCACACCATGGATTGGAATAACATCCCCTTTTCTTTCTTTTGTTGGCCCTTGTGAAACATCAACACCTCTTCCCTCGCGGTGAGAGAATGAATTTTCCATACCTCCCACTAGTAAAAGTCCATTCATTAACTCCTCTCCTCTATATGTTTCCTCTTCACTTTTTGCTTTCCAAAAACCTGCTAGAAGTCCTTTGCCCCCTCAGAAGCATACACGTTATAAAGTGTCTCCATCACAAAACACATTCTCACAACCTGATTTTTCCACTAGCTCTCTGGAATATTGATTCCTTTCCACTTAATGGCCTCCCTGAAATTCCCCCACTCTTCTCTTCCTCCTTTGCTTATCCTCGAGCCTCTTCAAGAACTCTTCTTCTCACATATCTTTCTTCTTTGTTTCCTCCTCTCCTAGAACTTCCTAGAAGGATTGTGCCACGACTGATGACAGAGTAAGCGCTTTGCCGATCCCAGGCCCCATCACTAATTTGCCTGGGACACAAGTCTACTTCCTTCTCAGAATTGAGAATACAGTTTACTATTTAACGTTCATCGGTAAACATGCTTTACTGGATCCGTCCAGGCTCCATTTTTGTGACAATGCTTGTTTCACGCGTTTCCTGTCTGCTGATTTCACCCAGTGTCCATGTGGAGCTTTATTGCAGAGATCATGTTGCAGGGAAATAATCTTTACTTGCTGACAACGGCGACTAGGATTCCAGTAGCTTGAGGGAGAAGGAAGCTAAATGGACGGTTGTAACAAATAAATTCGGAGTGGAAAAAAGTATGTTCTAGAGAGGTAGATATGGTGTAGATATGTGTGGCCATGGGTAAACCCAGCACCATACCGTATGCTGGTACCATGGTAGAAACCTCAAAATTTCTTTTGTTGCTTCTAATTATTATAACTGTCCCATTCTAAAGACTGTATCAAGGCCAGTGGTTGTTTTTTTTTGGGAGGGGTGAGGCATTGGGTTTTATTTTGTTTTATTTTGGTTTCTCAAAATTTCTCATTTTTGTAAACTGAAAAAAATGATTTTGACACATATGAAGGACATTTGTAAAAAAATGATCTTAAATTCGCCAGATTTTGAAAAGATTAAAATTGCCAGATCTCTACAATAGGTTCCAGCAGGTAGCCAATACATAAAAGGATACCTAAATTTTTAAATTTTCATTCCTGGTCTATAGCCAAATTTGGCTAAATCTTCTTGCACGGACAATCACCAATTTGGCTACACAACACAATTGGAAAGAATATCCTGGATTCATTGGCCTTGGGAATTCAAATTTAACATTTGCCACATTGGATATAGCCACTAAGAGGCCTCACTGAAAAATAAAAAGAAAAAGAAAATGTTCCCAGTTAGATGGTAGTTCACTCTGGCCGACATGTAGGCACCATGCACTCTAAGGAGCACTGAGAAACATTTTGTGAAGGTAATGGGTCTTTTACTGCAATGATGCAAAAAACTAGGGGGAAACAAAATGCCGTCCCTGCTCCTGGATTAAAAAATATGGTTTGTAAGGTTACGTCCAGATACACTGCAAAATTGACTTGCTCTACAAAAATGTTGGATCCAGTGACTGAGACAAAGCGTGGAAATTTTGGAAGTACACACATATGATATGTATGCTTGGTCCTACGCCCTTGGACTGCGTGGGTGCGGCATGGGACCATGGGTTTGAAATGTGTGAATGTACCTCGTATTTTGAGGGTAGATGCTCCCAGCTTTAGAAGCATGTACCTGACTATTTCAACTTTGGTTGTAGGCCAGAAAACAAAGGGAATCTTGAAGGCTGGCCCCGCTACTTACCGATTTGGAGGGAAAGTCTACTGTGACGTGTAGGTAGAGGAAAACGCAATCTCCAAGGACACCTAGGTGTATGTAGATCATTGTTGGGCGGGTATTAGAACCTGCACCAAGCTACTTCCGGATATCACCGCGGTTCTTAAAACTCATAATCGCGGTTCTCAGAAAACACCAAACACCCAGTTTTTCTGATACATAACCCGTAGTCCACAAACACATTTGAGAACGTCAAATAACCACTGGTTCTTTGGTGAAACCTGGCAGTTCTTGAATTCTTGACGGTTTGAAATATCGAGAACCGGAGTTTCTCCGATTCTGAAATGTTTGAAAAATAGGGCGGTTGTTTTTATAAAAGAAAGTCAAGTTTGCCCCAACACTGAGACAGACTTACGACTGACACGCTTGGGAGCAATGAGTGGTTCCTGGGCCTCACACCTTTACACGACAGAAATGATTTGTGGATGTGTTTAAAAGGCAGGCTCGGGTGGGCACAGCACGCAAGTCACTTGGCCGGGAATCAAGTGCGACCCAGTCCATTGCTGGCGTAGTCCAGATTGAAGATTTATTGAGTCAGTGACGCAGTCAGGTACCAAAAAGATACTTACTGTCGCCAATCCATTCTTGACTCACTCAAGATCAAAAGTTAGTTACCAGTCGCTTTTACAAAAGCTTTTTGAAAAGAAATATGCTTGGGTGGCCGCAATTAACCCTTGGTTGTTGACCTGCTTTGAACAAACTGGCAGTGCCAAGTGACAGGAGGGAGTTGCAATCATATAAGCCCCCATAGCTGGAATTTTGTGACATTTTAAAAAATCCGACTTGCTAGAGTTGAAGGGGACTTCAATTTGAATCTTCTGGTACCAAAAATGTGTAATTTGCGTGAGAAATGAAAAACCCCCACCAGTGAATTAAGTAAAATTTTATGAGATATGGCTAACTTTCAAATTTTGGTGTTTTTGAAGCATTTGATTTAGCTACCATAGTTCAATGATCCAAAAAAAATTATAGTAGATGGAAGGTAGGCATTTGAGGTTTGTGAAAAAAGAAATTCAACATTTGGACATGTTGAATGCGAAAAGAAATGAATGGTCAAAATTACAAATACAATGTCATTTACAAACAAGTCCCCCCTCCCCCAAAGCAAGCTATTTTTACTGTTCTGCGGCATAATGTTGAGGCCCAGCGCCTCCCAGAAGCCTGCCAACTTCACCTTCAAAACTGGAGATCAATTATTTTTAGTGGCTACAGCAGTCACATTAAGTATAGCTTTTCTGCCACCAATTGGCGATATATGCAAAAGTCATGTGAATGTGCATGGCCACAGTGACAAAATTTATCATCAACTTATGGCCAAGTAAAATTTCCAAGGAAATCTCTGGCCATAGAGGCAGCTCACAGCTTAAGGCACGCTTTACACTAGGAGTCCAGGCCCAAAACACTTGGGGCCAACTTTGAGCATTTTTGGCTTTTTGTTGGCCCCAACTTACTAATAAATGCTAGAACATTGACGTCAGGGTATTATTAAATGCTGGAACATTGGCCCCAAGGGTTGCAAATTGGCTTCCCAAATCCGATGGTATCCTTTTTTCAGCCTTGGGGTCAATACAAGGCTATAAAGTTCAGTATTTATTAGTAACTTGGGGCTGATTGAAAATATTTTTTCTATTTCAGCCTTGACTCCTAGTGTAAAGCCCTTGAGGCCAATTTCAACTTTTGCACCAATAGGAATGCTTGATTTGGGTTGAACATCGGCGCTGACTCCTAGTGTAAAGCTGGCCTAAGATAGCATTTACGAAATTTACTTTCGTTACTCGTTGCAAGAAATATTGAGCAATTGCATACTGTACCTACCATTTCTATGGGTACTTTTTTGCCAAATATTTATGTATTCTAGAAAACAAGGTTCCATAGCGTCAAAATGAATTTTCAAAAATTTCAACAGTTGAGGAAGAAGTATGTGATGTACCCCTTGAGCTGTTATTTCTAATAATAACCCAATGGTTGGGACAATAAAGAAATTTTTAATGAATTGAGAGTTTAATTCTCAACAATTTCAGCAAATATCCATAAAATTTCTCTCTTTTTTGTGGCAAGACCTTGGCAAAATTGAGAATTATTGTGAGCTGACCATCAGTTGTAGGTATGATGTAGAGCTTGGCAACAAAATTACATGAATGTAGTCTATGTACAGCATGAAAGGTGGTTGCTTCCAAGGCCTGTGATAGTGCAAATTCTGGAGCATCAATGGTAAGGATCAAAGAAACAATGGGTGCTGGGCTAGAGAACTGGGGACCCTACATGCTGGCAAAAAATAAAATAAAATAAAATTTGCTTGGCTACTTTTATGTTTTCTTTGAGTTCAATCTTTACAAGTGATGTGAAATTTATTCCTATTTTGTGAGATGAAAGTTCAAGAATGAATCATCATCCAAATGGATGATGGGTGAAATTGACTAACAAAATGTAATGTTAGTTGATAGATAAAGCATGACCCCAAGCAACCTATGTTTATGAATGAAATTGATTTTGATCAATGAATCTAATCCTATTGATTGGAATGAATCATGTCCAAATGAAAGAACACTAATTTTGATGATTGAGAAATGATCCAACTAGTTGAGAATTTTCCTAGTTCATGAATGAAATAATTGAATGACTATTCATGATGTTTCAAGATGAATTTAATTTCATCCATGGAATGTCATCTAAACTTTTATTTCAAACCATGAATTCCACTAGAAGAATATATAAACTTTCATTCATAAACTTGTGTGGATGAATTCCAATTGAATTCATGGACAAAATAAAACTTTAGACCATAATTCATGGATGAAATTAAATTCATCTCAAAACATTATGAATGTTCATCCAATTGTTTCATTCATCAACAAGGAAAACTTCCATCTATTTGGGTCTTTTCCATTCATGAAAATTAATATTCTTGTAGTTGGATATGATTCATACATGGATTTCATCTGATCAATGGGGTTAGTTTTATCCATCAAAATTAATTTTATTCATGGATATAGATTGCTTGGGGTCATGTTCTATCCATCAACACATATTTTTGTTTGTCAATCAATCCAGTGGTTTCTACAACTAATTGCATGTAAAATGAACACAATTAAAAGTATTTTATGCTTTTGAAACATGTATCAAACAAATAAATTACACAAAGACATGCTTAAAGTGATGACAAAGGGGCCTTGACCTCACCAAACCTCTAGAAATTCCCAAAACTCAAATAATGGGCTTAAAGGCAACATAACTACTGTGTGAGCCCACAAACGTGAATGGCGAGCGTGTGAGTGTGAACTATGAACATGTGAGCTCAACTTCATGAACCAAAAAAAATCTTTTATAGAATGTTCTTGCCGCATGGACATAATATTCTTGATGATTCATGAAATTCCTATTACCACATTAAGAAAATATTGTTGCCACATGGAAAATATTCCTATAATGCTACAATGATAATTCAACACATCATTTATTTGGTCACCTAAGGGTTGTTTTGGTCATACCATGCTTTCATTTTGTTTTATTATATACAATGACTATAGCTAAAGACCTTGCTTCATTAATATTGTAATTAAAATAAAGAACAAAAAGTTTGACATTGTTTACAAAGCCTTATGATAATATTATATCAAATATTGGACATGTTTTCAATACATTAAAAAATAAATTTAATCTTGATTCATGGCAACCATAGCTTCATAATGAAGATTGAAGTCATTTATATTGTCTCATGTAATACATTTTCACATTTTTTTTTGTAAATGCTTGAATGTCATTTCTAGGTGTGAATAGCACAATCCAACAAATGACAAACTTCATCACAACTCCAAGTGGGGAAATGAATGAAAATTTCAAACTCCCCAAAAACATGACAGTTTGCAATACATAATACAAGTGTTTGTAAGGCACCCATTCCCTTCATCAACCCAACAAACTAGCAACCATATTCACAAAACCTAAGCAAATACAAGTTTGAAAATATTCAATTGTAACTTCATATTGCCTTTTGTTTGTAGGAGCATTAAACAAAATGTTGTTGAATCATCCATGTCCAAGGGCAAGAACTTCTAATGGTGGGTTGACAACTGCTTCTAGAAAACAACTAACTTCCCCATTGATTGGTATGTTGTTTAGACATCTTAAATGGGATTGTCTATTGAATAGTCTTGCCATTGGGCATTATAGGCCATGACACTACACTTATAAACGATAGATGTAATTGGAACATAATTTTTTCCATTGAATAGACTTCAAGGTTAGATAGATCAACATTTATTAACAACAAAACCTACTTCTTTAATATATCTTACCTCATTTTGTGTGAAGTTGGTACCCTCTTGCACATGCCAAATTTCTAGTACAATTGGTCTATCCATTGCATACCTATGCTTTGATAACCCTCATGCAACAATTCATGTCATCAACAAAAACTAAAACTTGTGGAGCTTAAGAGGTGCACTTGAGAATTGAGATGACATACCATAATAAATTGGAACAAGAACACCAATTGTAATTAGTTTGGAAATTATCCTTGGAATGTAATATTGTTTAGTGGATTTTTGTAATGTAGACCATTGAACATGCAAGGTAGGCATAGATCGTTTTATATGCCATACTCCTCCCCACATGTAATTTCCAAGACCTCAACACTTTCAATAGTGAAAACCATGTGATTGTGCTGATCAACATCATTGGGTGGTTGTTCATGTCATTTCTTGGTTTGTGGGTTAACACATAGATGAAAATAAATGATTGGATCATGCTCATGTGAATCACCTTCTGATCCTAAAGGCGTCTACCTTTTATTTGCAAGAAACAAATATTTCCTCACCTTCCAAGTGTGGGATTTTTATTGTGAAGGAAGAGTTAGAAGCATAGTTACGAATTGCATTTGCAAGTTGTTTCAAGTCACTGGATTAGGTTGTTTAATGCAAGAGAAGTTCATTCATATTAGGTCCTTGTCTAAAATGACCACCTTTTTGGAATTTGTGGTACAATGTTAATTGTTTGAAAACTCAACCATAGTCATTAGATGTTGTAACATAAAAGCAAGCTCTGCAATTCCCAAATTGTTGAAGCTAAATGTTGTGCACTATTTTGACAAGTTGCAAATAAGCATGTCCATAAGCTATTCCAATGTGAATATATGTAAACGACAATAGACATAGGTCAACTTCCTTTTCATATGTCTATTACAATAGGGTCCAATATGCAATTTTAAAGTGTGAGAGGGATGCCAAACTCACATGTTTCATAAATTTTCCCCATTGTTTCACACAAAAATGCCAAAAACTAGGCCAATTCTCCAATTCTTGAACTCTAGCTCCATTAACAACCAAAGGAATACCACTAGCATCTAATGGTTACATACCAAACATTTGTTTCTTCCAATGATATGTCATTCTTGTATTCATAGCATAATGCATTGTGCTACTTTCACATCTTTGGCTTTCTATGTTTCTTAGTGTGTTTGTCCATCAATTGACTCCAATGGAAATAATAGGTTTGTTTTCTATCAACCATAGGTTTACTTGGATCATCTAAACCATACACAATTTGTACCGCACGAACACTTTTGAACTTCAGAGCTACAATGTTGTCAATGTATCCTTTGTTATCCAGATGATGCTTAAACAATGCCTCCAAGTTTTTTATGTTGGGACAACACAATGTCATGAACTTGTCCATCACTTGGTGTAGTTTGTTGCCTTTCAAAACTTCCATTGGACCTTCACCATCTTCATTGAACAAGTGTTTAGCCATAAGGTTTTGCTTGTTGCCATTGTTGTTGTTGACATCTTGGTTGATGGGGTGCAAAAAACCTCCATGTTGAACAAAACTCTAACATGTTCAATAACCTTTATACACCTCCCCTTTGAAATCTAATGCTCATATGAACCAAGATGAATCCGTTAATAGAAAAAGACAATTAATTGATTTGCAATCACATGCAATTAAGTGTTGCTTGCAATTAACTTTTGTTACTTTTGCAATTAAAAATCACATCAAACATTTTTTGGTCACATTTATGACTATGTTGCAATTAACATGTTTTCCATTCTTCCAATGGGATGATTTTTCATACTATTTTCATCTTAGAAGGTCCTTGTATGGCTGTTAATTACAAAAGTGACCAAAAAATGGTAACTAGTACTTATGTAGTCAATGTAGTCATTAACCTTTATAACATACATTAAGTTTCTATAAGGTAAGTTGTGTGTTTTATGTTATGATAACTAACAATTATGTATAATAGGCCTTATGAATACATTATATATTCCACATCCATTAAGGTATGTATATGTGTTATTCTCATAGATTAGTTAAGCATGGTTTTAAAAATGATTAATGTATATTAGTTTCATATTAAGGTATATGGAAGGGTGGTAGAACATTAATCATCCAAAAAAACATATTTCAATTTTTATTTTAAAATTGTAAAATAATTTTATTATAATTAAACTAATTAATGCATTTAGTGTAATTAATTTTTTAAAAATAAATTATTTATATTCAAAATTATAATTAATTATTTATAATAAATTATTTTTATTCCAACATATTTTTTTACACTAATTTTTAATATGTTAATAGTAATTTAAAAGAAGTATAATAATTCTCATACAATCATTGTAATTAAATTACTCACTTTAATTAATGTATAATTGTAGTAAAACCATTGTATTTATAGTAATTATACAAAATAAAACATAAAATTGTAAATAGTTATGAATAATTTGATTATTTAGAACATATATTTATAATCAAAATCCATATTTCATCTTTTTTCATTAATTACAAGGTAATTCCAGTATTAACTATAATTATAATAATCACTATAAATTACTATATTTATCATTCTTAATCACTTTTCTACCTTAAATAATTATTGTTCCAACATAAAATTTTACTCTAATTATTAAATCTCCTACAATGCTACAAATTAATTAAAATTTTATAAAATATAGAATTGAACTTTATAATCATAATTTTTAATTTTTAATCAAAACTAACATTTTATTTTCTCACAATAATTTCATTAATATTTAGGTAATTATTGTAATAAATATTACTATAGTAATATGCATTATCCATAATTTATAGTTTTAAATGGTATTTATTTTCTTATAATAATTATAATATAATTAGATTAATGAATGTAATTATTGTAAATTACAACATTTATAGCTTAACGTTATTTATTTACATTTAGTAATTATTACCATTACAAAATATTCACAATAATTATATGATGTGTGATTGGCTTATTGTGCTTATATTTAATATTAAAAAGTTAAGATTGAATTTTTATAATGATTATACTACTATAAAATTAATTAATTTAATTATATAATTTATAATTGAACTTAGTATTCATATTTATATTTTAAAATTATTATTTTTAATAAGTAATAATTATTAACGAATTAATATTGTAGTCATCCATTTTATGTATTATGTGTCAAAAAATTATAAGTAAATAGTTAGTTAGTTAGTGAACTATTTCTAAGTTATTAATAATTTATGTGGATGATAGTGAATAATTGATTATATATATAATTGAATTATTAACTAGATAAATATTTATTTAGTTAGTTATTTATTTATTTATTTAGTTATTTATATTATAAATTCAAAAATGATAACAAAAGGTATGGGGAAAATTTTTCTTGTTGTAACATAGTTTGTAAGTAAGTTGCAAGTTCAAAATTTATCCCATATTGTTTATTCTCCATTTCCATTTTGAAAAATATATAAAAAATGTGTGTAACCTCACACTATCAAATTCAAACATTTGTGTCATTTGGGATGAGCAAATGAAAAAACTTAACCAAAAACAAAATTGAAAAATGTTTATGCATCATTCTAGCATATCTACCTCCGTAATTTACTTATTGCATGTCTACTTAAGTAGGTAGGTAAGTAGGTACTTAGTTCAACCTACCCACCTATGTGGGTAAATCAAACTATGTACCAACTTCCTTAATTTTATTTATCTACCCACTTTCACCTATTTAAATGGTAGCACTTAACCTAGGTAGGTAGGTAGGTAGGTACTTAATACTATTAACTTATCTACCTATTTCGATAGCTACCTACCAAAATGGCTCTATGTTGTTTTGCACTACCAATGATGATGATTAAATTATTTTCTATGGACATAATAATTTTGTTGTAATTGATTTTGTCTCTTCAATTTATTTATTTGTAAATTTCATTATATGTCATTTTTTCCATTAATATCTTTTCAAAAAAATTATTTGGTAAACAAAATGCCAACAAAAGTTTGATTTATTAAAGAAATTCACAACAAGATATAAATAAGTAAAAACATTGAAAGGGCGCAAGACAAACAACAAGAAACAATTCTAAAATGGAATTTGATCTATGACAAGTTATAATTCAAAATGACTTTGAAATTCTCACAATGACAATCACCAAAATACCCATCCTACATAAACCAATTTTGATGAAACATTGTCATTGGAATTTTAATTTATTTCGTTGAAATTTAAATTAATGTTCCACATGATAAATATCTATTGTGCAACATGCAAGACCATGCAATCATATGAATCTAACAGCTTAGATTGGGTTTCCTTTGTTTTTAATTACTAAAATAAACAAATGTGTCAATATTAAGGAGCTATAAGTGGTAAAACATTCATTGCCATCAAATTAATTGCAAATGGTCACACATATGAAATATTTTATATGTTGAATGAAACCATATAAATAATTTCCATGTGCATCCATGGATTGATGATGTTATCATGATGTCACCACTACTTGTGATTAATTTGTGCTTGTGACTAATTTTAAATGATTTTTTTTAAAAAAGTCATAAAACATTGCTTACAACTAAAAAGTAATTACATAGCCTAGTCACAATTTAAGGTCTTTTTTCTAATGTCATTAAACTATCCATTTCATATTAAAAGAGTTTAAATTATTATTAAGATTATTATTTTATATTCAATCATATTCCTCTTTTCTAATGTTATAATTCACACAATTATATGATGTATGAATATAATTCTTGCATTCAAGATTTGAAATAATAATGTAATACACTACACCTAAAATGTGATTTTCCCCCAAAATCATGATTTTTTTTGTTTGTTCATAGGTTTGTACATTCAT
>Ga0209611_10008340_pt1 | contig 16246 bp, 7 predicted proteins | sample S1TSphgellanicum_3_FD_187693 | JGI IMG/M metagenome (GOLD analysis project Ga0209611, IMG submission 187693) | Host-associated microbial communities from peat moss isolated from Minnesota, USA - S1T2_Fc - Sphagnum magellanicum MG (SPAdes) (version 2) | ecosystem: Host-associated > Plants > Peat...
TTTTAGACCATGTTCATTTCTAACTTTTATAACTCCTTTAATTATTCAAATTGAGATCTACAAATCTTATAGACCTTCTTGGCTCAAATTGTTATTTTTGAAATTTCAAGGAAACCCATTATTAAAACATCCAATACCTTGCCATCATTATCCAATCACACTCTTCTTCTTCCTTCAACTCATCCACATACTCTCACAACTAGTTTTCTTCCCACATATTTCTCTCTTCTCCTCTCCTCTTAATTTTTTATATTAGTTTCATATTTTCTTGGTTATGCCTTACTCATTGCTCTCACACCAAGAAGCATCAAATTCTCAAATAAAATAAAATAAAATAATTAAGATATTTAAAATTAATTTTTTAATTATTTATAATTTATAAAATTTAAATTATTTATATTAAATTTAAAATTTAAAAATAAAATAAAAATTTCAACCCTTTTAAGGAGCTTTCCATTTCCAAAAACTAAGTTTCTTGCCCTTGGCCAATGAGAGCACAACAAATCCTTCTTTTTTCCTCTTCCCCCAATCAATGGCCTTCTTCCAATCCATGAACCAATGACAATTGGGGGGAATGGGTCATTGTCTAATCAAATCAAGATGGAATTTCCATGTGTAATGGAAATGATTACTTCCTTTTTCACATCTAAATCTTGACTTCCCTCATCCTTCAATCTTGATCCTCACTTACAAGGTTGGATGGGGGTGTATCACTTCCCATCATAAGGAGGCATTTTTTTTCATTGTAGATGGGCCGCACCATTTCCCTTTTATTTATCATGATTCGCTTACTATCCTTATCTTCAATGAACACACCATTTTACCACATAAGATTGTGGTAGGTCCACCACCACCTGCCTACCATTTCCCTCACTTTTCATTCATCCAATTCTAACCCCAAAATCTGATCTGTTAAATTTAAGGCTTAATGGTTGACAATTTGGATAAATTGTTAAATCTTCATGAATCGATCATTAAACATGTTTTAACCTAGTTTCCTAAGTATTAAAACGTTATCATTTAATCCAAGTCATCATAAATAGTATGATGGCATGACGTAACTCAAAATCACATGAAGTTAAATCATTCAAGTTGTTAAAAAACCTCTTAATTTTTCATTGGGGTCGAATCTAACGCAAGAGCCTCAGCCCAAAGAAAAAGCAAATGGATGCTAGGTATGCCCTCAAATTGAATTCAAGCACATGGCTTAACCTTGGCATTGTCGGTTGGAAGTTGATATGTGTTCCTTGGTGTTGGTTTTGGAAGTTGAACCAACTACAATTGATGAACCTAAGATCATGTACGAAGGTGTCTTTGAAGGTGATGAAAATGTAATGTTAGTGTGGTCAGCAATTCCCGATGTTAGGCATTATCGATCATTATAAGGTTTGATGCTTAAAATCGAAGCAAAACAAAAAGAAAAAATTATGTTTGCACTATGTGCCACATTCTAATTTTTTTGCAATTAGAGTAATGAACTTCAATGTTAGTGGTTTAGAAGTGGGATAACGCTTTCTTCCAAAACACCGTTGAAACATGTAATAACTTCTATAATGTCATTGCCTACTTCTCAATAAAACTGGCATCATTGCCTTTTCTACTACAAAGACTTTTCCACTTGCATGGTTTCAAATGTTTAATCTATTTTTTGTTTCAAACTAATCCATTTAACTAATCTTCACATAATGAATTGAAATTCTATTTAATCCTGGTAAAAATAACAAAGGCAAGTTTACCATTATCTTAACTAACTAAATACCCATTCTTTTAACTCAAATTATTTAACACCTATTTGTTGGAAATTTGTTAATTTATAATCATTCGCTAACAAAATTAGTACCGACTTACAACATATAGAACCTAATCACTAATTTTGGGGCTCACACACACTCACACATATCAAAAAAATATATTCCCCTTTGAGCCCACTTGCTTTTCCCATGATGAGTTTCTTCCCCCTTTGATTAATGAAGATGAATGAAAATCATATCCTTGAATCAATTGAACCAATAAGGGTTGGAACAAAATCATTTAATTCCTTTCTAAACTAATGATCATTAAAAGAATTCATCACCCTTCAATTGTGTTGTGATGAAAAATTCTCACATTAAATTAAGATATTGGAACCTATCCCTTCCTTTATTTTAATTATTTTATTTTTATAAAACTTGATCATTTTTCTTTGCTTATGAAATTTGATCAAATGTTTCAACATCTTTTCATTTGAATTCATTCAAGAAACTAACCATTAGGATAGTTAACCCAATAAAATATACTTATTTTCTTCTTTTAATTAAGTTGTCTTGGGCAAAATATTAAACATTTTTCAACCTAAGGTGTATTATTTATTTTTCTATTACATATTATTTATTATCTTTAATATATTAATTATTTGTGTAATACATGATCAAGTTAAGATATATGTTTTGCATCATAAAATTTTCACTAACATCTTAATCCACCATTAAAATCTAAACATATATCTTTTTCATCAAAATTAAGGCATTTATCTTGATCAAATTATGCCATCATTAGTTCACCAATAATCATGTTTTAAAACCTAATTACAAGTTTTTTTTTTTAAAAAAAAATTCTAACACAAAAACCATTGTTGCATTAAGATGCAATGAACACTTATTGCCCATGAAATAAATTCACAAGAATTTTGATTTCTCTCATAGCATGAAAAGTACTACCTATAAAATTTTTGGGACTTAAGTTTCAATCATTATATAATTTGCATCGGTTTTTTATTGACAAGGAATTTTATTTGTTGTTTTTCAACATGAAACTATATTTACATATTTTCATTGACCAAAATTGAAACCCTGTCATTAAACACCAACACCCAAACCTTTTTGTATTGTAAATGATTTTTCAAAGTTTAGTTAAAGCATATTGTTTCAAAGTAATGAGAAATATCCTTCACCACAAGGCCCACCAGTTAGTTTAAGTTTTCAATTTTCAAACTTATAGAATATTCACACTACATCATTCATTTGCGTTCAAAGAATGTTCACAAATGTATTTGAACCCAAAAAGTTGCATACAAAGTTTGTCAGAGATGGTTCACGTCGAGGGTTGTTTGCTCGAAGCTATGGAACAACCTTTAGGATGAGGATAATTACATAGGTGATTCCCTTCACGTGTCATTTCTAATCCATAAAAACCATATATTCAATAGTGCAATGCATAATCCAAAATTGTGCAATAACGAATTACAATTCTTTCATTTTCAACTTCAAAATACAAAACTCATATCATGTTGGAAATCAAACTTCAAAAAATTAGAATGAAATAATGTTTAAAATAAAAAACCTAGTCATGAATAAAATTGACTTGTAAGAAGGTTGAATTTTGTTTGCTCAAAAATGAAATTTAGTGTAATGCTTAAGGGATTCACACATAATTACAAAAGCTTTGGTTGTAAAAAATGTAGTACACAATCCAAAACTACATAATAACAAATTACCTCTCTTTTTTTTCCTTAAAAAAAAAAACTTACACATTTATTTTGAAAGAGAATTCAAGTATCAAAAGGAGACAATGTTCAAAGTTTTGAAATTGTTCATGTATAGAATTAGCTTATAAAAAGGTTGAAGCTACTCACTGAAAATTGAAGTTCGAAGTAATGTTAAAATGACTCACACAATTTCGAAAATTTTGGTTGTCCAAAATGCAATGCATAGTTCAAAATTGTGTAATAACCAACCACAACTCTTTCTATATTTCCCTGAGAAAACAAAGTCTACACACATTGTAAAGATTTTTGCACACCTTTAAATTTAAAGACATACAAAACACACAAAAATTATTTGGTGAAGTAATTACTATTGTAATTGTGTTTTTACATTAAAATATGGTCAAATGGAATTTAATGAATCAAGTTACAAAATTTTGGCAACATTAAATAAATAGTAAACATGGTCGAAAGGGAAATAATAAGAACATTTTTAATGATTACACATGATTTGAAAATTTGGAATCATTAGTATGTAATCATTAAATTCCAAATTCCAAGTTTTCAAATCATGTGTAAACCCTATAGATAAATCAAATGTGTGCATTTCAACCAAAGTAAACATTTCAACATTTAATATATATATTTGTGTTTAAAAACCTTCAATGATATATTATACATCAAGTTTATCAAGAATGTTTTTCTTCAACATCATTCTAAATATAATAGTTCATATTCACCAAAAAAATAAAAATCCCACATAACACATCCAATCTTCATAAAAATGCACCCTTGCCCTTGCTTACATGACAAAAAACATTTTGTCTTGGAAGAAGTCTTTCAAATTATGTAGTTTTAATGGTCAAAAACATGTTCAAATACTAAAAAATGACTATAGTGGATAACCATATTAGAAGGTATATTCAAAATTTTATCATTACTAGGCCTTCAAAATCATTAATATATGGCCATCAATAATTTTTTTAAATTAATGGTGTAAATTTACATAAGATAAAGGATGTTCAAAGTTCCAGTTCCCATTCAACATCTAATTGTGCATTACTTACAATTCATTTTATGACCAATGAAACATCTTAGAATTATATTAAAAACATTTAAATGCAAATTTAGAAATATAAAAATAGTGTGCACTTGATTTCATCATATTCCAATTATTATAACTTTTTCAATGATTTTTGAATGAATGTTAGGAAGGTGTAAGATTTTCCTACACTCAACACATTCCTTGGCTCGTTGTATCATGACTGCAGCCCTTAGTGATTCAAGTTTAATAATGATTTTGAGTTGATTTTGATTAAGTAAAAAAAATGATTTTTTTCACACCCTTAAATTTGAAAACATGCAAAACCCTTTTCTTCTTTACCCAATGAAAGTTATAAAAAGTTTACGATTGCATGTCTAGATCAAATGCAACAATTTTGGTATGGCACCGTTTCTTGTTACTAGTTCACCACACTACTTTGAGTGCATTATTGTTAAATATGTATACTACATAGCACACATTCATATCACATGAAGACATGCAATAATTATATCAATCAACAAGGAATAGAAAAGTTGGCAAATGGTAGTCCAAGATGTACCCATTGTAGCACAGGTGTGAAGGATGCCAATGATGGTCTTCCAATTTATGCAAGAGTCCTAGTGAGCTTGTTTGTTGCCCAATTGCTAACTGATGTCTACAGTTGCTGTTATGTTTTGCAATCAATGGATATGTTGTTTCATGCTCCCGTTCCCTTCCCTAAACTTATGTCCCCTCCAATGTGCATGTGTTTCATGAAAGCAACATGACTGTTTCTTTATCAACAATGGCATGGTGTGCTCTTGGTGTGTGAAAAGAGGGCATACCTAGTGGAAGAACCAGGTTATGTATTGTAATTGCTCCATGTGTTTTATTGACACCTTCTTACATACTTTGTGTAACTTTCAATGCACAAAGAAACGGCTTTGTTTAGAGAGTACCTAGATGATACAAATAGAATGTTTGACATGTGCATAATACTTGTGGGTTTGCCATCTATAAAAACATTGTTGAATCACCAGGTCTGACCTCCAAAGCTTCAGGAACATTAGCCTACTATCCAATGTCGTGACTCATGAGGTCTGCATCCAACCTCAATGATAGGGGAAAGTTCAAGCACACCAGTGATCAATGCTTCCTCTTCTGCCACAAGAATGAGTGGTTATTGCACTGACCAATTGTTCCTTTGATTAGCCAATGCCTTTTGCAATCTTGCTAACCATTTGATTTCAAGTTTGAACCATGTCACTGACAAAGGCTAGCTTCCACCAGATGGTTTGTACACATGATTACAGATGTTAATATCACACAAACTTGAATGCTGAAATTTGGAAGGTGTGATTTGAGGTAGTTTAATGCACATTAATGAGGACTGAATATGAGGAGAGTTACGATTTGTAATTGAATGTCGTCTTCCTTGTGTAGATGCCAGCCTTGAAACGCAACTTGAATGGTTGTAATTGCCACTCCAAATTTTTTGTAACATGTCTATTGTATATAGTGGTGGACAGAGCTCTAGAATGGAGTTGTAGCTCTTTAATCTTATATGAACCTTCTCAAATGATGTTCCCACCAACTAGCTTGCTTGGATTGTGAGCACTAGTGCATCATAGTAAAAATCTAACACTATTCTGCACCAATTCTCCCCTTGCAATCATCTGCAATTTCATAATCCTGACCTTTTCAATGCAATAAAGTTTTCTTGAATGATAACTTGGATAAAAGCTCTGGATTGGCATGATTGCAACTTTCCAGTTTTTCTCCTAATGTTGTTCCTATGCCAAAGCACTTTGATTTGCAACATGGTTTCTCTTAGGACTTTTACCTTGTTCTATGATATCCCCTCCCATTGCAAGTGCTTGACTTTCACAAGTTAATTAGATTGGATTCTGCATTATACCATATAATTTTCTCTGGTGGTAACCCCAATAATGACTCTCAATCAAAGTTGCCGATTCTTTATAACATTCCAACATTCTCTTTGTGTTATAACCCCCCACCAATTGAGCTTGATAATTCTTATTGTTGCATTCCTAAAGGCTTTCATCTTGTTTTGTACGAGTGCACCCCTCACAATAGCTTGCATCTTCACAACTCCAGTCCTTTAGTTGTGGTAGACGTCACTCTGATCTATAACTCAATACTTGCTTTGGATTTTGGTGGCTACTGCAGCTATCAAAACTTCATGTTAGTTTTTTATGCTTGTTCATGATCCCTGGCAATTATGTGCACCCTTAAGATTTTAATCTTGTGCATATCAAATAGTTTGTTTTAGCAACATTCATTATACCAGTTTGAATTATGAATGTTGCACCCTTCCACCTAGTTAGCATTTGATGGACTAACTGATGCCCACTCCATCTTTCTCACAATTCCATGGCCCACATCCTCTTGATCAACTTAGTTTGTTTGATTGCTAACCACTACCAGTGCTATAGGTTGTTTGGGGTGCCATTTTTTGTGTCATATTTGTCCACAACTAGAATGATCCTAGTGACATCTATAGGCTTATTGAAGTTGGTGCAATTTTTCTTAGAAAAACCCATTCCCAATTCCACATCAATATTGGGAATGGGAGATCTGATAGGAAATTGGATAGGAAATGTGAAAAACCCATTGAAAAGTCAAGTAGAAAATGTTCTACTTTACTTTTCCTATCCAATTGAATTGAGTGTGTATCTGCCTCCCTAACCACCCCCCTTACAAACCCCTGAAGTTTCAAAACCATGTTTTGTAATCTTTCTGAACGATTATTGCTGTAAATAGCCTTTGTAATAAGCTTGAATTCACTTTGCTTCCTCAAATCTAAATCCAATTTATAGTGAATTTTTTTTAAACAATGAGAAATAGCTTTTTGTATGCTGATCCAGAAATATTGTGTGACATTAAAAAAAAGGTCTATGTAATTTGTGATTACAGATAGGTTGATAAACATGAGGTTTATGAGAGAAGAAAACATATGTTTGCATGGCTCATCATGAGTAGCCACATCATTTTTGCAATTGCTATTGGAGGGCCCAACTCTTTCATGATGCACTGATATTGATGTGTCCACTTTCGTGATGCTTGCTTCTATCACTTCATCCAATTGAAGATCTTGTACCCTGTGTCACCAGATCAAAGGAAACTGTCTACTACTTTGTCGCATTTGAAGATCTGACCTTTCCATACTTTGCTTTCTTGGTAGTTTTTGGCAAAGGAAGTTTCCAATCAAATAAACTTTTATCTAACAAATGTTGCCCTACCTATGCACTTGTGTCAGGTGTCATGGTTGCAACAAAATCGTATGTAAAAACAAACTTCTGAATACAAATTGAAAGAAATTTGTGTGTAGATTATATGGATAAAGAAGTCCATGATAGGGTTTAAGGTTTTAGGGTAAAGCTCTAGACAAGCAATTTTCTTGAACTCGGTTCCTTAGGCTCATCAAATTCCAATTCTTTTTGAATTTTTAATTAGTTTTGATGGCATTTCATCTTCTACTTCACATTAGATATTGTGCAAAATTTCTCCCCAAAAGACTGGACGATTGTGCTTGATGATGGCTACTACAAACAGATTGAGAGAATCCAAAAGTGCCACAAATTTTTCCATCCAAACTTCTTCAAAACAAAGCAACCTTGGAGACAATTTGTGGGAACTTTAAAAATTATTCACAACAAAGTCGTCAAAAGAGAGAGAAATAGATCTGCAAATGCTAGCAATTCTTGATTTTTATTCTTAATCAAAGATTTTTTGTAGTGAAATTATGATGATTTCCTGGCATAAAGATGATATGGTGAAATTATGGTGATTTCTTGTTTAATTTTCATGACAAGATCAAAGATTATGGTGAATGTATGATGATTTGCCGACTATTTAATATTGCATGCAAAAGCTTCAAAGAAATCACAAAGCAAATGGCTCAACCCACGTGGATGGGATTAAAACAACTTGAAAATTTCACTTTCAGAATAACCAAATTGAAAAAAAGTGATTAAAATTGTAAAACAAAAACAAAACAATTTTCTAGTGCAAAAAGACTAGACTAGTGTTCAATAGTAAGTAAAACCACAACTGAATGCAAAATCTCCCAATATTTCTTCCCATGCAAATAACACACAACAAAATTAGGTACTTTCCACCTAATGAAATGATGAAATACTAATACTACCATTTTAATTTCATTCACAGCTCCTATAATATCATCACCATAACCTGCACTAATCATCTCTGCAAAATATCATCCAATTATCCATCATCCAAATTATCTCCTCCAATTTATTGGCCTTGCCTAACAAGGCAAAGGATATCGTGTTTAAATTCATATTAAAGTATAATAGCTTAAGGGATTTTGGCCTCTAAGTAGTAGGTCTATTTTTATAGGAGGAGTTTTGAAAGATAATATTTTGGCTTGTGTTGAAACTTGAGATTAATTGTAAAGTTATTATATTTTGAAGGATTTTGGTTTCTTTTTAGAGGATTTTTTTGAAGATTATATTTTTGCATGGTGAAATATTTGAATTTTCATAATTTTTCTTTTTGCTTTAAAATATTTTGATATGTAAATGACAAGGCCACAATGTGACACACCCCTTGTTATCCATGCAGAGAAGCTAAAGTACAATTGGGTAGCTTAATTCAACGGGTTGGGCGGCTACCCACTTTGGCAGGTAAAGTATTTTGAGTTCGAATTCAAGTCAATAAAAATTAGATTTGAATCGGAATTGATTTTTTGAACTGGAACCATGATTATTATTTTTTGAAGAACCAGACCTCAAACCAAATCACTATTTCCATTTATATGTGTAACCAGAACTGGCACCAAGACACATTTTCATAAAACAAAGGGACTCCTCAAATCAGCAATTAATTGGTGGTTAACGAATAATTAACCACTAGTCAAGTAGGAGCCCAAATAGAGGATTTTGAGAAGTTCCCCAAGTGAACTTTCCTAACCTTGGGCACCATCTCCAACCATACTGAAATGGATCACTCAAAAGAAGGTATGCACAATCACACCTTCTTTTTCATGGTTTTGGCTACAGGGGTGGCGGGGAAGGGCACCGTGTGTCCAAGCAGGCCGTAGCAAAAAAATTGATTTTTGTAGAACACTTGCAAAATCGAGACAAACAAGTCAATGAATTGGGTCCCTTTAAAGTATGGTGAGGGATTGTGACCATCGAAGTCTTGAGAGCTCCCAAAAAGCATGTCCAAAGGCCACCCCATGGAAATTCAATAATAATTTGTGTTTGGGCCCATGTTGTTAAGTGTAATGTAAATTGATAATAGACTTTGCTAAGACACTTAAACATATTTTAACAAGCCAAGGGGTAACTCCATATGGCCCCCAAGAAATGTAAACCCCATGTCCCCTCAAAAAGTTCGAAACACATAAGTATATAAAATTCACATAGAATTCATAAACATAATTAAAAAACAATTCGGTAATCTACAAATTTTAAACACATATTTTGACCCAAAAAAATCAAGAAGATTTCATTTTATATTTTAAAACAAAAAATTTAACAAGCAAAGATGGAAACAATGGCTTTTCAATCTAGCCCCCGCCCGCCCCTCCCCCTTTCCCTTTGTAATGGGCACCTTAGTAAGGAATCAACAACTTGAAATTAACATTCAACTCAATTTAATGTAACATAAATGGAAACACATAAATAAATAGACATAATGTTTTTTTATTGTTGCATCATTGATAGAAATTGGAAACAAAAACTACTAATCAACAATCAATTTAAAAGTTGAAGCAATATCATACCTCATTTGGGTTCGATTGCAAGTGAATTCACAAAATATATATGATTTTATATGCAAACACATGACACAATGAAGACTATTAAAACGTGAATGTTCTTAATAAAAATAGTTTCAATCTTCTTTGAAACTTCGACAATGCATGTATGAGATGATTGAGGAGTTTCTTGGTACTAAACCCACCTTCCAACCTTCACAAATGAAGGCACAAATGAAGGATCTAACGAAAAATGGAGATGACATTTTAAAACCACATGGGCTTAACCCAAACAAAAAACGAATTGATATCGATGAAAACTATGGATATTAAAATAGAAATAGGATATGAGAATTTGACTGGGCAAGAGCATTTTCATGATGCTAACATTGGGGTGCAAATAGGATAACACAAGTCACATCCACTTGTTTTTTTACCGCTTTTGGAGAAATATTCTTAAAATATTTTTGAAATATGCTTGAGAAAGTTTTCAAAAAAATCTTTAATTTTTAAAAAAAAAATCATACTATTTTATTAGGTTCATGTTGAAATCTTGGTGAAAAATGTCATTTTCAAAAAAATTAAAATCCATTTATAAGTCCATTTATTGCTTAAAAACAAGTGTTACAATGTTTAATGAGTGATTTTATTCATTTTTTATTCATTAGACTAATTTCAAATTAATTCACATATTCTCATGATATTTTTAAAATATAACTATATAAACTAATTTTATAATTCCAACATCAAATTAAATTATGACTTTAAAACATGAAAAAACCAAGCAAGCATTACACTTGCTATGGTACATGTTATTATGATTACACCTATTGATGATACCTAAATTTTTTATCAACCTCCTCCAACTACACCCCTTGAGGATGTGTAGAACCTTCACAAAGTTCACTGGACCTTTGTAGAACCCTATAACAACAAAGACCAACTTTTTAAAATGCCACCACTACTCCAATGCATAACCCAACTATGAATCCCCCAACCCCAACCTCTATCAATAAAGTAGGTTGTAGCAAGGGTGCATGACAACAATTTATTCTTAAATTCATAAAACTATGGAAAGTAAGCAGGCTAGTTACCAAATCTATTGATCACAAACATGTCAGCACCATGGCAATGGAAGAAAAAACAACTCAAACCCAAAAACCAATGTTCCAAAAGGAGCTGAAGTGATTATGAACAAAATTAAAGATAAAACCATCAATTTAAATAAAGAAAACATGGTATATTTCAAGCTACAAGCATGGCATTCACAAGACTTACAAATAACAATGATGACAATAGCATACCCACAAAAACTATTGAAGACAATGATGTAGAAGAGGATTTGTGAAAATTGTTTTGATAGAATTGCATAGATTTTGAAGGACAAATGCAATTGAAGGTTTGGAACAAAAAATCCTATGTGAAATTCCTTTGTTTCCCAAGATATCTCCTTTTCAAAATGTTTTCTAACTTTTTTTACTTTTGAATTTGTTGTTGATATGTTAATTTCCTTGTTCATCAACTCAAGTGTCAACTCCAAAATGTGATGAAATTTTTCAAATAAGCCGATTTGACCTCCAAATTCAATGATTCAAAACATATATTCAATGTTGGAGCTTCATTCGCTATCATTAACAAATTGTGGAGCAAACAACAAATAAACATGTCAAAAACAACATGTTTGAATCATTTTTAAAAATAGTTCCTTAAAGATTTTCTTTAGAGTTCTAATATCTATATATAATAACCACACTTGTATTTCCTATTATAAAATAATTTAAAAATCATATGAATTCTTTCCTTCTTAAATAATGTCATAATTATCTAGTTGATGAGGGGTAAATCTTCTCACTTAGCAAACATGATGGAGAATAATCTCCACAACCTTTGTTAACATTAAACAACCCACAATATTGAGCAACTCAAACAAAAAAACCTTTGATTCTAATATCTGTTGGTGACATGCTTATTTTAATTCATGTTTTTTCAATTGCATGTAAAAATGTTTCAATCACACTAAACAAATAAATTTTTTATTCATATTAGTTGCAATCACATGCAAAGTTGTTATGATGATATGTAAAATAAAACATTGAATCTTGTTGTATGGTGACATGTAAAAAGGTTATGGTCACATGCAAGAAATAAAAAGTTGATTGTTTTTTTATGGTAAAATTTAAAGATGTTGTGGACACAAATTGAGAATTATAGATCATCCTAATTTATTTTCTATGATGAAATATTTTATATATAGAGAGAGAGGAAATAAATTTATAAATTCATTTGATTTACGATCATGTGTAAATATGTTATGGTTGCATGTAAGAAATTCTTGGATTTGTTCAACTTATGGTTTCATGTAAAAATATTAATGTGGCATGTTAAAAAAATCTATTAATTCATATATTTTACAGTTGCATAAAATATAGACTCGGCTTTGTATAACACCTTAATGTTAGACATAACTTTCTCCTTGTGCACAAAAATAAATGCTCTTGATACCACATGTTGTGATTTCACAAATGATATCGATTATGAAAAAGTCGTACAAGTAATTGAAACATGAAAGTTTTTGAAGATATATTGTTTATAGGATGTTAATAACTAAGGATTATAATGTTTGTCTTGTGGATTTAGAACACATTTTGTATAAAAATGATTATTCACAAATCCTTGGAGCATAAATTTAAGGTGTTCAAGGTGTATATAGTGAAGGCCAAGCCACATGTAATATTGCAATTGGGTTGGTCAAAAATAAAATAAAAATAACCTAGACCTTAGGGTCAAAGCAAGATAAAGTAAACAGAAAAAATAAATGTTTCCACTTCATCCCTATGCCATTCATATAACTATCATAAAGTAGCATCAAAATAGGTGAAAGTATGTGTTAAGTAGCATTAGTTTGTTCTATTAAGTTTATGAGAATCTAATTTTAAGAAAACTAAAAACAAATGGATTTTTAATATAGATAAAACGTACATTTGAAATTGATTGAAAAATATGTGTTCAAACCTATTTTTTGGTTAGAAAAATTAATGAAATTGATATGTAATAAATTAAGAAATGATGATCAACATATGTTTTAACAAGCCATACAAAAAATATGTATTTTATTTTTGTTGAACCCACTTGAAACTAAAAGCACACATTGAAAAGTAGATGTCAAAAGCTACTTATATTTTGAAAAACCTACTTAAAACCTAGTTCTACAATTTAAAACATGAAAATCAATACACATTAGTGTAAACCTATATTATATTTAATCATTGAAATGAAAACATTCAATCTTTCACAATTTTATAATGAATTTTGTTGCTATTTTAAATTTACTTGTTTCAATTTTGACAAAGTAATCAAGTTGTTCATTTTATCTTGCTTACACCCTTTAATGGTGAATTCTACTAAATTTCACTTGTAATTCATCACTTGGCTTATTGCTTCGATCCTTGGTAGATACAACTAATGTTAAAATTGGATTAAATGTAAATTGTTAGTTGTAATTCAATGATATTATCAAATCAAACAACCTTGTGTTTTTCTTGCTCACTTTTTAAAATAGGAGTGGGCAATGACCTTATCAAGGTAGATTAAAAATTTGTTGTCAACATTTTTTTTTTAAAATTTAAAAATTCCTTTATTTTGCAATACAAAAATCAAGTAAATAACTAAAAAAATACACTATCCCTAATACTATCCCATGAAAACTGACTTGGCAAATGACATGGCATCGGGGTTAAGAGGGGGATAAATGTGTTGGGATATCTCAACCCCAGCAATAAATATCTTCACTTTTTAAAATTTATGTAGGATTAAGTTAGGGTGGAATAAGGAGGTTAGTTTGACCCCTTGATTTCAAAGGGTTGAAATGCACCCTCATGTTCACAGGACCTAATGTTGTTCTGGCCAACACACTCTCTTTCATGTGAGATAGCAATGCAATCGATGGGCAGTAACAAAACCTTTTTTCAACCTTCATAATCTGCCCGAAATTATTAGGCAGCATAAAAATTCTCATAATGCCAAAAGTTTTGAATCATCAGGATTTTCAAGAGTGCCAAAAAAAATTGGGCAGCAATGATTTTATTTTTTCCAGCATTTGTATAATCTCGAGCAGTATACCATTTCCAAATCTGCCTGAAAGATTTTACAGCATCCTGAAAAAAATTCTCCCAAAATGTTTTCAAGCATCAGGATTTATTAAGTTCTCAAATTTTTGAGCAAACATGAAAAAATTTCAACCTATACGATCTGCCCAAATTATCAGACAACATAAAAATTCCTAAACCACCCTGAAAAACATTTCTCAGGAATTCTCTAGAATGCCCAAATTTTTCGGCAACATGAAAAGAATTTGTGTTTCCAAAGCTGCCCAATTTTTTTCGGCATAACTTGAAAAACCCCTCAATATGAAGGGTTTGATGTAGGATGAAATTAACCCCATCATACTATTTCATCTATCCCCTTGGTGTGAACAGCATAGGAGGGGTTAGTTTATTCCTCACATTTGAGTCATTTTAACCCCCAAATCAAGAGAGGGCTAAATGGAATGAAAATATATATATCCCTATTAAGGCATGGTGTGAATCTAGCTCTAGGGTTTGGTTTTGTGACTAGATGGCCAAATCTATTGGAATGTAGTTTGTTGCCTATAAATCAAAATGCCAATATTTTCTGTTTGTTTCACAAAAACCACCAGTTCTTTGGGGGTGTTTTTTAAAAAATAAGCCAGAGATTGTTTGATTCTCAAAATCTTAATTGAAAATCTTGGGGAAATGAGGTTTAATGATTTCAAAAATTTGAAAAAACTGAAGATTATTAAAAAAACTCAAATAATTGCCCAACACTGACCATTATCTAGTGTTGGCAAGTTTCCTAGTTTGAGTCTTAAACTCAAAGGGTTCAAGTTCAAGTTATAACAATTTGAACTTCAATCCTGACTCTTTTGGTAGAATTGGCACAAGAACTAAATTATGAAACTAGCCTTTTGCTAAAATCAAAATCCAAACAAATCTTAAACACAAGTTCAGACTCTTTAGGTAATAAATCTAAACTTTTTTTGAAAAATTACCAAGGAGATTGAACTTTAATATGTACTTATCAATTTAACTTGTTGTAGAACTCCATACCTAATATGATCCTAAATTTTAATTTGTTATAAATCTTTTGTAACTATACAATCTTCAATCTAGTCGAATGTGATGTGTTCATAAAACCAAAGCTAAATTTTTGAACTAGGATTGGAAGTTCTTAAATTTGAAATAATGTGTCAAAATTGAAACCACAAAGTTTAGAAATTGTGATGGATGGATTGTGGGTGAACTGATAACCAATGAAAAAATGTTTGCCGTCCACACACAATCCATCCATCATGGTGGCATTTTTCAATGCCATCCACACGCAATCCATCCGTCATGGTGGCATATAAGAGTCTTTCCAAATATTTTCCATCTTTTTGGACCTCCATTATTGATTTTTTAATCTCCTATGGAGATTACGGCCACGCAATCTAAACCTTACGTTATTGCAAATCCAATGGTGGATCTGGCTTACAATACGCTCATAATAGCCATGTGCTTGCTTGGAGAGCTTTCCAGTTTAAGGGGGTTTCTTTTTCAGAAAAGATGGCGTGGATTCTGGAAACCTAAAGATTTTTATTTTTTTTCTAAAGCCTTTTAAGAATAGGTCAGTTTTGAACAGGTATAACGTGCTGTCAATGGGCTTGACTGCACGTCATCCTTTTTGGAAAATATTTGGGCACCATTATAAATATTACTTCTAGGTGCTCATCCTTCTACATCCCTCATCCTTTCCAAAAGACAAAAGATATGGGAACTAGCGTTTAGTGTTCTAGGGTAAATTAACCTAGTCCATCCATCCATCCATCCATCCATTTTCTTTCTGGAGTATAAAGATTTGTTCTAATTTATTCATCCATAAACAATTCTAATTATATGGCATGAATTAATATTTAAAATTAAAATCAAATTCATTGTTCCTTGATACCAAAGAGGGAACC
>Ga0209611_10008341_pt1 | contig 16243 bp, 11 predicted proteins | sample S1TSphgellanicum_3_FD_187693 | JGI IMG/M metagenome (GOLD analysis project Ga0209611, IMG submission 187693) | Host-associated microbial communities from peat moss isolated from Minnesota, USA - S1T2_Fc - Sphagnum magellanicum MG (SPAdes) (version 2) | ecosystem: Host-associated > Plants > Peat...
TGCTTTTTCTCTCTCATTCTTGGGTGCTTTCTTTTTATTAAGTTTGGCAGGGTTTCATCAATTTCTACCTGTCAAGAGGACTTCTCCGTTGTTGCTGCTGCTTATCCATAGTGCAACACCTCCAGAGAAAGTGAAACTCCTGCTGCTGCTCTAATTTCTATTGTTGGAATATTTTGGAATAGGGGAGGAAGCTTTCTGATGACTAAGTACATCCAGCAGGACATGACATCCTAACAGCATATATTGTTGACATTCCGACAATTTTCCACCACCCTGGTTTTCCTGCAGACAACAGCTACTCCATCCAGCACACACGTATAGAGAAACATGGTTCAAGAAGGAAAAAATTGTTATATATCACTTATCTGCAAACTTTAACTTACCAGTCTTTTGGAACAGAACTTGGTTCTTGGAGAATGAAAACAAATGTTATTCACCTATCTGCAAACTTACCAGTCTTTTGGTTGAGATTTGAAATGTGAGATTTTTCCAGGGACACAAACCCATTTGTGAGGTGCGCAAATTTCAAGTTTTTCCAGAGACATAAACCCATTTGTAAGGTATGAAATATGAAGTTTTCCATAGTGGGTATAATGTTATGAAGTTTTCCAGGGACATTGTAAACCCATTGTGGGTTATGATGTTCTGAAATTTTCCAGGGACATTATAAACCCATTGAGGGTATGATGTTATGAAGTTTTCCAGGGAAATTTTGTAAACCCATTGAGGGTATGATGTTATGAAGTTTTCCAGGGAAATTTTGTAAACCCATTGTGGGTTATGATGTTATGAAATTTTCCATGGACATTGTAAACCCATTGTGCAATGGGTACAAAGTTATGAAGTTTTTCCGGGGACATAACTTACACTATGGAGTAGGAATTTTTGAAGGGACAATTGCTGTGGACACACTGCTCTTTATGCTCTAATAAACTGGTTCAACCTGCAGGAACAGCCCACTGTACCCAACTAATTTATCCTCTCATTACACCTTTTGTCCTCATATAATTATAAGCTCTTACACCTTTTGTCCCCATGTAGAAAGCATCCTTGTACAATGTTTTTTGCCCCTAAAACATTGTTGTCTTTACCTTGCTAGATTGTATGCTACCCAGGTGAGGTTACAAGATTGAGAATCACACAAACTTCTTTGCTAGAAAGCTACCAGATAAGATGAATAGGTAACACAAACTTCTTTACTAGAAAGCTACCAGATAAGATGGTCCAAATGCAAAACAATTCATGTGAAAGTACTTGACATGTTGAGTGTTAAGTCTCTCAAACATGAAAAAGAAAATTTAACCTCCATTCACATTGAACTAGGTTACATTGATGTGAGTCATAACATGTCACAAGTTGGGTTTCAAGGGTTGCTCCTCCAACTAGTACCTCCACTCCCCATGTGAGCTCCCAACAATATTGTATTTTTCATATCAATTAATTGTATTATACCATACTTTCAAAGTAAAAAGGCATATCGGTTCAAGGTATATAATTATTTCATAAAATGATATACTTAATTGCCTTTCATTACTAGACATATGGAAAATATATATACCAAATCATTACATAATATCGCTAGGGTATACGTAACATGTCATATAAAATCAATGAATTTTAAAATTTTCAGTATGTACCTTCCAAAAATCATGTATTTTAAAATAGACCTGAAAATTATTTGCTTTGAAAATCCAACCAATGTTTCTTGCATAGTTTTGTCAACTTATTTATGTGTTGAAGGAATTGAAAACTTGGTTCTTTGCTAGATTATTAAACAACTACACTCTACTAGGAGATATTTTAGATTGCAAAATAGCAATATTGCATGAACATTTTGAAGAAATAAAAATAAACAACCATGTTTTGTAGCCTCCATTCAAAATTTTGTTGTCATCTAAGCATTCTTATGCAAAAATATTTATATTATACATTGCGTTCACAAATATGTATCTTGGTTTCAACATCATTATTTCAAGGTTTGTTGTATTTGAATACTTTCCAAAACAATATAATATATGTTTATTAGAATGTGTATCAAATTACACATTTTGAAATTTTGTATCGTGATCATCTTATGGTGCAACATTGAGACAAATAAATTAAATACTTTACATGGCATGTATTAAGCATTGGTTTTTATTTGGGATTTTTTCACAGAACAACAAATAAAACATGAAATACTTTTGTTTTTGAAATTTTTGACCACCATTTTCCACCAAAAAATAAAATCATCATATTTCAACCTATGTCTTAGCTAAGTCACGAACTATAACATTAATTTTTTAAAAGTTTATAATCCATTCAAACACCTCACCATCTACTATTATAAATTTTTGAGGAGTGTCATTAGTGAAGCTACTTCATAATTTTGAAAAAAAAAGACTCTAGTACAAAATTGATTATGTTTTCTTTTTGTCCATGCACATTAAATTTTAGATAGTCATCTAATACATCATTCATATGTTTGGGGGGTGATAGTTTGTAAGTTTACACGTAAATGTTTGATTTTGAAATTTGTAAACATTGTCAACTCTATATATATATATATATATATATATATATATAAGGTTAACATCACAAAAATAATTAGCACAAGAATCCAAATATGGGTTATGTATCATGATCCTAACTTTAGGCTTGTGACCAAGGATGGGGCACAAAGGAAAATGAAGGTTAGGAGAATGTCCCAAAATTCAAACACATCTCAAAAGTTTTGGTAGATGTAAGGAAGTGAATCCCAAGCACTCTCAAGTGAGGAGCACTTAGGCAATTGTAGTCTCATGAAAATCTCATATATTTTGAACAAAATTGCACGTAAGATGGTCCAAATTGAAGTAGTAGTTATTTGAATCCTAACCACAAAAAACCAAAAAAATGGGTCAAATGACTTTCAAATTGAGCATGCAATATGACATCGAAGAATTCTTTTCAAGGGCTACAACTTGTGGCCTTGAAACTCTTCAATCAAACTAGTATGTGACAACTATGAACCTACCAAGTTGCAAGATTCATAATTTGGAGTTTTCAAGATATTTTGCAATTTGGATGTAACCTTCACCATCTATCACATGGTATATTATAGGGAGGAAAGTGTTGCCTCCTCACAAGGGTCTTGGCTATGTCAATCAAAGTGAATTTGGGTTTCCCATGATTAAGTCCTAGCATTGCTTGGCTCCAATTTGTGGTAACCAACTTTTCATTTAATTTTTTCATGAACTTGCATTAACTTCATTGTCCTAGTCCCATGTTGGAACTCTTGCATGCCCTTCTAACTCTCAAATGCTAAAAGCTAAAGAATGTGCCATACGTTACATTCCATTACAATTTCAAGGAGTTGACAAGGTATTTACAATTTTACCCCTAATATCATTCAAAAGGTTAGGAGTGTGTCACCGTGGATTTGTAACTACACGTGTGGAATTCGACCTTACAAATTATTAAAAAGCTTATTAAGTGTGTGACATTTATTTTCAACCTATTTTTTCACTTGTTGCATCAATTTTCAAAAAATAAATATAACTTGGTTGTTATAATAAAACATGGATTGAAGTTGTTCAAGATTTTTGTGTGCATGAATGTTTAAAGGAAACATGCTATTGTGTTGAAAGGAAATATGATATCATGTTTGAAATTTAATGTTTGAATGTGCATTTGACATTTGAATCATGGGGTCATTTTTTGACAATATTTGAGATTTAAAAGATTGATGGTCACAACTTCCACACATGAAAATCAATATGGAGTTTGGATTGCATGAAAATAATCCTAAGAATTCATTTAAAGGGAGTTTTGATCACATTTTTTATGGATTTGGAAAAAAGTTATTTTTGCACAAAAATATGAGGAAAAAAACAAGTTGGCTTATGAATAATGCTTTTGAATGTTTTAAATTTTCAATTTAACAAGTTAATAATGGATTTAATCAAAAGGACATTGTTGCAAGGATAATGTTTCATTTTTTAAATCAATAACATTAGTTAACAACACATAACTTTATCAATGAAAGATGTTGAAGGCTCAGACATAACAAAAATGATTCAAAAAAATTGTTAAAAACATTTCAAGGAAAATATGAATGAAAGGGTGAACCCGATTATTTGTGACATTAAAGGTCATTTTAAACATGATTTTTCAAAAAAATAAATAAATGGTAAGAACAAAATTTATAATACTAACATGTTGAATACGTTGTTTACGACTTTGACAAAACTTTACAAGTTGTAGATATGTATGATACATGTTTTTGGAGTTGCATTATACCACAAATTCTAGAAAAATGTGCATAATCTATTAAATGATTATATAATCATAATGAACATAATTATGTTCTAATAACTAAAGAAAAATTTAAGAAGGTAACTAAAAAAATTGGAGCAACAAGAAACCTTTCAATGTTTTTTTCTTATGTTTTAGTCGACTAGAGTTATTTTCAATTGAAACAAGTGAGAAAGAAGTTGAAAAGGAATCAAATGCACTTCTAATACCTTTAATTTAAAAATAGCTTATAAGTTCTATATTCCTAAGACTAATTATTGCATCACTAATCATGATATCATATTCAATGAATCTACAATATATTAACAAAAATAATGTTTTCCATAATTTAGGATCTATTGTTCAAAGTTTAAAGCTCCTAACTAATCAAGAAGAATATGCCTAAAAATAAATAGGTCAAAATGTCAAAATGCATGAAAGATGGTACTACTATGGCTATGAAATAGTTAAACGCTATTTCTTTTTTTAGGATGAAGGTGCTAGTGCAAGCTTATGAACAAATTAACTAGCACAAACCAAACAACAATTTGGTTCACATAAATTGAAACCAAATGATGTTAAAATTTGTCATGGGCAACCCAAATTCATCTAATTCACATAGCTTAAAGCACTCTTGGGAAGAGGTGCCATTCTCCTCCTTTTAGTATATTCTTGATTGGTGGTGAGGACTATGAAATGGCGAAAATTACTTTGGTCTTGAATATGCCAAAATTACACTTTAAGATTACTTAGGTTTTAAAATTGTTAAAGATATAACTTTCACATTATTTTGCGAATTCACAATTCATGCATACCAGCTCCAATTGAAGAGCTTTAAAAGAAAAAAATGTAACCTTTGAAGATAGATTAGTAATGTCATATCACATGCTTGATTCAAAGGTTTTTTTTATCATTTTTTTAGGTTTTAATGGTCGGGAGCTAAAATTTCAATTTGATTCATGACCATGTTCTTTGCCATAACTTGAAGTTTAGATCTTGAAAGGGAAAATGCAAGCCTTTTACAATATTAATGTTTCAAGACCTTTTCAATGGTACAAAGAGGGCCCAATTTGAATAAGGTTTGTTATTTGCACTTTTGTCCCAAAAATTCAAGACATTCTAAAACTCTAATTCCCCAAAAGAATTCCACTTAAAAGTGCTTGAAATTCACCCTTTTTGCATTCTACCACACTTGTGGGAGTCCTTGAATGTCAAAACACTTTCCTAGCTAGCTGACATTTTTTTCTAATGCCCCAACTTTAGTTGTGAATCAAGTTCTAGGGTCATGACAATGAATGCACTTGTATACATCATGTTCATTTTTGTAGTTACAAAGAAACACAAAAGGGTTTTTTATGTGGAAACCTATGAACGCTTTAGCTTTAGGTATGGTTGTTGTTATGCAATAGTACCAATGTCAATTTTTTCCCATAGGGTGAAACTCTTGATTTTGAATTCAACACAAATTCTAGTTAAAGTATTTGCAACCATATTGACTTGTAGCAAAAAATAAAATAAAATAAGCATTTGAAATTATAAAGATATAATTCTTTTAGTGTTTATAATCATGATCAAGGCAATGATTTTTTGCTTGTTTTTTTCTTTGCAAAATCATTAACAAATAATCATTTTTATTTATTTTGATGTCCCTTAATTTCTTTGTGTTGGGTTGTCAATTTACACCTTTTAAACTTCACACATTTTGTAGGTTGTTTACTTAGTGGTTTGAATGGCATACAGTCACATCAACACATGTGCCATTTTTTACAAAGGGTAGAAGAAGCAAAAGCTAAATATTTTGGTTCATGAACAAGAAATGGCATGGAACATGATAGAGATTACTTTAGAGAATATGAATCAAAGTTTTATGTTGCAACTTTTCGATGTTACAATGTCATAATTGAAGAAGGATAAGTTTATTTGATGAAAGCTTAAGCCTTGACCCATTGAAATATTAAACTATTGAATTAATCATAAACATAATATATCATCATTGATAGTTCAAAGAAATGTGGAGCTTAAGTTAGTTATATTTAAGACCCCCCTTTAAAGACCATAAACATTTAAAAAATTGATGTCAACCTTAATTTGCCAAAGCATGATCCTCCCTCCCTCTTCTCCTTTTTAGGTTTTGGGAAGTGGGTGTAATTGAATTTGCTTTGAAAGTGGAAGGATAGGCAAGGAAGAGGAGTAGTGGGAGGACCAAGAGGAGGATTTGACAGAAATGATCAACAAAGGTAGATATGATAGGTCCCCTTGTTGAAACATAAGATTGTGTTTCGTGGACAACAAATGCATGACTTTTGTGGGTGATGTTGTTTTCATTAACCATTTTTTCCTCCTTGATGATGTTGATTATATTAAGGACATTTGTTTATCTATCTATTGTATCGGAGGTTCCATTAATAAATTCTCACATTCATAACGTAATTTTTTTGGTTTCATCTTATATTCTTTCTTTTTTCGAAAACCAAGCTAATAAGAATAGAAGATTGGTGAATTATATATTAATATTCAAAAGACATTTACAATAAAATGTATGTTATGGTTGTGATTATGAAAAGTTATAGTGTTGATAATTGGTATGAATAGGTGGACAAAAACATTGATAAAAATCATTACATTTCACCAATTGTCAAAACAAAATCATTGAAGACATGACATATAAAGGATATTATCATCCTTTTGTAGCCACATAATCAAAAAAGGTTAAAACCACAACGTGAAAACCTTGTTCAATATGTCTAAATCTTCAAAAAAATTATCCTTACAACTCTAGATGATGCAATCTATGAATATAAAACATATATCCATGTGGTCAAGAAATTTTCTTTGAATTGTGTAGCATACTAATGTGGAGTTGATTTTGTTCATTTCTTCTTGAAATTCCCCCTCATTTGGAGTTGTGTTTAGTGTAGAAAGGATGTTCATTATTGTGCATTATGATTAATCCACATGCAACATTCTTCATTGGGTTGAAGTTAGATTCTAGGTTGAATGAAATAACCATGTTTGGTTATGGGGACTGTAGTAACCTTAAATGAAAAATCATCTAGAAAGTTGTATAGAAAACTCTTTGTGAAATTTTATTAACATCTTTGTTTAGTTCCAAATCTATTCATCACATCAATCAATCTCTTTTGCTTGCTTACCTAAGTTCTCCTAACATTTACATACATTGCAACTAATCTTCCAAAGGGGAGTTGGTGTAAGGTTCTTTTATGGGGTGAGTGATTGGTTGAGAAAAGACATGTCATTGTTGAGGATTCCACTTTGCCAAAGTGCAAGAGGATATGCATGGATTGACATTTTTTTGGGAATGAACTTTGCCTTTGTAATGCCCTAGGTTTGAATTGAATTTCAATTTTATTTGGGTACTTTGTTTATGATAACAAAATGGCATTTACAGTTTTAAGTTTTGGTTGTCAATCATTGAAAATCCTTTTATTTATATGAGTGATTTTTTTTCCTTCATGGAACCATTTTACTATGTACCATTATGCATCAATGGGTTGTGTAATTTGTACGTTTTAGTACATACCATTTTATACATCAATGGGTTGTGTTGTGTATTTTCATGGGATGTTGTATATGTTCCCCTTATCATTGTGACATTTTAATATACTATCTTTTGCAATGTTTATATTGCAATGTTTGAAAATTTTAGAAATTCAATTCAATGCCTTGTTGAGAATGTGTTTGTTTATTCATGAAATAAGTAAGCAATCCTTAGGTTGCATTTTTTTTAGATTCCTTAATTGATGAACATTTTTTTATGAAGTCCAAAGCATGTCCATGAATAACAACAATGGCCAATGGTCCACAAAGAATAATAGTTACATGGTCAATGACCCATAAACAACAATATCCATGAATAACAATAATGGCCAAGGGTCCACAAAGAATAATAATACCATGGTCAATGACCTATAAATAGTAATGTCCATGAACAACAACAATGACCAATGGTCCATGAAGAATAATAGTACCATGGTCAATAGCCCATAAACAATAACAATGGCCAATAGTCCATGAAAATAATAATACCATGATCAACAACCGATAAAAAAAGAAGTCCATGACCAACAATAATGGCCAATGGTCCATGAACAATAACATTATACTAGCCAATGGTTGCAAACAACAATTTGGATGAAATTCACATTTTAAACAAGTGGTGTGAAATTGAATTTGGACCCATATATAAATATGCAAAAGATATATTGTTCCTTTAAAAAAAAGGTAAGGAAATGTCAGTGATTTTGATTGGTTGATCACAATCATAGGTTCATGGTGACATTTAACTGATCCTCATTGCCCAATCATAATGACTAATGTAACGTGTGTTGTTGACCCAAGTGTGAACTATTTACCTGATTAAATTTTCCTTCCAAAACCATTTTTGTAATTTATTTTAATTTCCAGAAATAACAACTATTAAAAAATCAATATTTCCCACACCTAGGTCCAAATCACCATCATTTAATCTTAGTTGTCAAGGGCTTTCCAACAATTTCAAAATGCATGCACCCAAATTCCCCTAAATTTTTTTGTTTTGATTTAAATGAATGTTCAATGTTCAATGTTAAATATCCAATAACTTTCCACTATAGGTTGAAACATTATGAAACCAACTTGGTGCACCCCTATTCTAAGCGTTTTTCAATGATACCAAGAGTGTGGCAAAAGGTGTTGTGGTTTGGGAGATGTTAATGTGACAGACAAATCAAACAAATAATGTTCATATATAGATTTCATTTAACCAATCCTTAGGGTGATTGCACACTAGACATTCCATTTTTTTACATCAGAAGGGTAGTTTTTTGGGGGGTACCTTGATGTTTGGCACCATATATTTTGAGATATGATCGAAAATTCTAGAATGGACTCATTTAATTAATCTATAACACTTGTAGAACCAAAATAAAAAAATTGAAAATCAAATGTTATTATTTCATTACAAGACGGACTTTTAAAATGTTGTAAGATCTTCGATCATAGTCCACAAAAAAAATTATGAACTTTCTTTACATGATAAACATGTGTTAAATGTTGAATTGCTTGTCCTAGTATGATTATGGGGTTCATGCAATATTAGAATAAGGCTTTCCAACCAAAGTTACATTTTTTTTTTATTAGATCTTATGCTAAATTGCAAAAAGTTTAGAAAGTACTTGATTTATTGAAATTTCAAAATTGAGAGGGGATGTTGTGTAAAAAAAGGCATTACTACACTAATCTGGAAAAAACCATGATTTTGGCTCTTGACTACTCAGCTAGATGACCCCCCTTTAGACACGTGTCACAATTTGAAAACCCTTAACATTAGGGTTAGGTATCTTCCCTATTTTCAAATGGGCAAGTTTGTATTCTCATTCCCGCTCATCGTCTTGTTTTTGTACTTTTGTTATGCACTTGTGCATTATTCCAAAGTCATTGAACTTGTGTGTGTGCAAACCTCTTGTAACTTTGAGACCTAATTCTGGTGTGTCACTAACAACACATGTTGTTCAAGCTTTTACAACATTGTTCATTGCAAGCATAATTTTTCCTTTGTCATATCCTTGTAATTTTGAAACTTGCTGAACTTTTGTACATTATTGTGTTTGTTATTTTTGGGTTTATTTTAGCCTTCACACCATTCTTGTGGATTTTGTAATTTTGTTTTTACATTGTGTGCAAACATGTTAATCATGTCAAAAAATGAGTTTGAAAAGGTTTGTGAGGGTCAATATGACCTACCATTTTTTCCATTTGTTGCATTGAGTCTAAATTACATTGAGCCTCTCCCATGGTTTTGTATCAATTGTCTATAATGGGGCGATGTATTACTATTTAAGGTTCCTTGTGAGGATCATCCATCGTTGGGCTTGAAGATAATTATTTTTTTTACTTTTAACGGTCTTGTGTTTTTAGTGATTAGACAATATGTGACACAGCCCTAAACTCCTTGATGGACAACTACGAATCCAAAGGTGAAAACAATGAAAGGATAAGGAGTTGGGGCATGCTCTTTAGTTCGTAGCACTTCGGGGGTAGAACGGCACGTTGGAGCTCCGGGATGGGACTAGGACAAGTGATAAGTGGCTCAATTATTCACATGGATCTATACAAACTAAACAAAAAGTAGGTTAGTGCATAATTGGAACACTTTTGGTGCATAGGTGAGCCATGGGCAAACATAGATTCATAAAATTCACCACGGTCTAGACTTGGGGGAAACCACCACCTTCCCCCTTATAGTATTTTTTGTGCCTGGCCATGGGGCCAACACCCAAATGTCATTTTGTCCTGGGACTCCCAAGTTGGCAATCCCAAAATTCCCAAAATTGGGACTCCTGTGATTTTGACTTTGGAAGCCCACAATTTTTTGTGTAAACCTTCGATTGAGGTTTAAAAAAAGTTGTACCCTTGTCAAGAGCTTTCCAACAATATGTGGCATGACATCTACACACAAGTAAATCAGGGCAACTCCTGACTTTTAATGGTTGGGAGTCAAATTGGCAGTTTGACTCCCGACCCTTCTTTTGCCCATAACTTATGTTTTAAGTACCCAAATGGGTCATGCAAGCCCATTTTAGACATCTACGTTCCAAGAGCTTTCCAATGATATATAGAAATATTCAATGCAATGAGTTTTCACCCTTAAAATTGTTTTTTGAAAATTTGGGAATCCATCGGGACTCCAACTCCCAAAGTGGGAGCTCACTTGGGAGTGTGGAGGTCATTCCCTCACATTCTCCTACACTCTCAAGAACATGAAATGTGACTCCTGGGCTTCACTTTTGGCCCACACCTTTGCAAGCCCTTGTTTTGGTCATGAGCCCAAAGCTAAGGTTGCGACAATATGTGTAAGGTTGTTTGGTTAAGAAATGAGAACTTACATACACATAGTTGGCTAATGGATATGATGTGAGACACACCTTGTAGAAGTGCAGAACGCTTTAACAAATGTCTGGGAAACTTATGCAATTTTTCCAAATTATGAACAAATGTGGGGTATGTATCAAAATTTTGTATTTTTCATTTTTGTCTTCTAAAGTTGTTTAACATCTTTTCTATTTTGTCTTTTGATTTTTGTTCATGTGTAGGTTTTTAATGATTTAGTATTTTCTTGAAGGATGCGTTTTCAAAAGAATGTCAATAAGAAGAATAATGTCAAGTGGCCTAAAGAAGTAGAATGAACACGAACAATTGTTAAGAGGCAAAGCTCTTAAAATGAACGACAAGCTCAATGTAGGGTTCAATGTACAAAGATCGAATTGTAAAAAGAATAAATTGATCAAACATTTGCATTTGTTGAATATATTATGATGGAACATGAGTAACAATGCCTTGTAGTGATTATTGTTGATTTCATTTCAAAGACACTAACGGTTTGCTCTAGACCTAAAAGCAAAAAGTTAATGATGGAGAAAGTTTTTTCTCATGTCAAGGTTTGTGATGATCTTCTTGATTATATTTTTTCTGCAAATACTACTATTGTTCAAAAAGAAGTCCTTGATGGGATGATGAAGGCTTTAGATGAAAATCGACATTCTAACAATGGTGTTAAGCTTGTAGCAAAACATACAATACTAACTATTGATGTTAATGTTCATAATTCATCATCAAAAAGGGACGTTGCAAGAGCCCTTGGTGTTCATCATAAAAACATTCTTGTAGTTTTTTTCAAGGCACACAATTATAGATGATAGTGGTCTTGCACTTTGGTCCTTGTCTATAAGGAGGAAAAGGATTGATGGGTTGCTTGATTTGTTGAAAGAGGTGGTCATTGATTGGTGGACTTTTGAAACTTGTGTTAGTCCCAACAAGAGTGATGTGACGCGCAAAAGATTTGGGCTATGGTATATGATGAAAAACCTACACACTTTTTGATAGAAACTCAAGTATGGATCCTCAAACATTTGTTTTGTTTTCATTTGTAAGTCTAGGAGTTATCATTGTAATGTTGAATTAGACCTTGGAACTATACTTGTGGTGTTGTTTTACTTTGTAGAATGTTTAGTTCAAATTGTTTTCTATACCATGAAAGATTTCATGGATTACCTTAAACAATGACCGTAGAACTATCTACAGTGTTTTAAAGAATCTAGACTGCACGTGTCCAAATGTCCAATATGTTCATGCATAATGTCCACACCTTATGCATAGATAAGATCAAAGTCCATATTGAAGTAATATAATGTAGTAGTAATCCATTTCATTTTACATAAAGGGTGCCCAATAGTCAATTCAATCTTAGTAACAAGTCCACATAATGCATAATGAAACAATGGTTTTATTGATGAATCCTTCAATGTAGATGCATGTGTATTACAATAGTCCTTCCTTGGACTAGAAATTTGCATTTGCTTCCATACTTATTATTTTGTAGTCCATCCTCCTTCCTTCAGTCTAGTCTTCCAATCCATCTTTGCACATAAGGGTACTAATAATGTCCATTTGGTTTCATATGTTTTTTTTTCTAGTCCATCTTGCTTCCTCAAATTGTAGAAACCAATAATCTAATCATCATTGCGCACAAACCTTACTAATAATGTCCATTTGGTTCCATATGTATTTGTTTTTAATCCATCTTGCTTCCTCAAGTTGTAGAAACTAGTCTTTAGATCAATATTACCATTTTATTCTTTTCATTGTTGCAAAGTGCATAGGAGTCCCTAATGTGTCACATAGTGCACAAGAATCCCTAGATTGTTTAAGTCATCCTATTCAATTTTCATTGTTGCAGAATGATTCAAAGTCATTCATTATAATTCTAGTCATTCATTGTTGCAGAGACAAGTGAAAAATCAATCCATACAAATTGAACTTGAATTTGTGAATTAAAAAGGGAGTTGAATTTTTTTCCCACATGTTGTTTGGGGTTTTACACTTGTTGAATTCAAGCTTTTTTATACCAAAATTTTAGATTCAAGGTAGAGTTAAAACAAATTTATGTGTTGTTTCATTCTCACATGTGGTATTTCTTAAAATTTTAGGTCATACTAAAAAGTTGTAAACATGATCTATAATCTTTCAAAAACTAATTAAATGTGGATTTTTTTTTGAGAAATTATGTTGTTGGAAGCCCAAAATGTAAAGGAAGCTAAATTATTTAACTTCCATCTACTCTATTTGGAAAATATGATGTCTTATATAGAATGCATGAGATGATTAAAGTTCTATCTATGTTATTTGAGATTCTAGAAGTTGAAATCAAACTTGTAAATGCCAAAATTATATGATTCCACCCATTCTGGTAGTTTATTGAAAATGATAATACCAAACCTATAAGTTCTATCCCACATACATTTCTTGATCAAAAATTTTGTGAATTTTTTTGCCTTTTACAAAAATGCTTGAAAAACCATGTCATTATTTTATAATTGCAAATTTGAATTATAATTCACTAAATTTGTCATTGTTTTACAATTGCAGAAATTGAGTTACAATTCACATAATTTGTCATTATTTTATAGTTGCAAAAATTAAGTTATAGTTCACACAATTTGAATTTCATGGCTATCAATTTGACTTTGTTAAATGAACTATTACTTCTGTTATTTTCTTCATGTTTTCAATTTTGGTTCACATAAATTATCATAGAAATTTTGCAAATATGTACAAATTTTTGGTTTCCATTTTGACATATGCTTTTGATATGTCCACTAGCATCATTGTCCATTTTGTTTCAATGGATTTCACTTATTAAATATATGTTGATTGTTTATATGCATGCAAATTGAATTCTTCCTAAGGTTCAAAGCAACTAATGTTGTAGCTTGCATTGGGTAGCAGACATTTGAGCTTTTGAAACCCTTATTTGTGAAGTTGAAGTAATATCAAAATACATGTTGTTTTTACCATGTGGAGCTAAATGAACTAAAATTGGGTTTGAACAACATGTGAGGACAAAACAATTTTGAGAAGGTTTGTAGTCACCATGAACATGAGGTGTGTGCACCTTGTAAAGTCTCTTACAAAGGCATCACATGCTTGTGGGAGTCTATTGTTTGTCCCAAAGGTGATTTTGATGTATGGTATAAAAAAAAATGTTTGTATGGAAATTGTTCAACTTGTGGTGTAGGAAAGTTGCCTTTTTGTTCAAAGGAGTTAAATAGCATAGATGAACTTCTAGTACAATGGAGATGGTATGCTCTAGAAGAAACCATATCCAAAAATGGGAAACCTCTAAAGAAGTTAAACTTGGTTTATAAGAACACCTTTTCATATGAATTCATTGAGTACCTTAAGCCAAGCTTCAACTTTTTGTGAGACACAATTTCATTGCTAGAGAGCAAGACAAGCATTTCAAGACATGTGTCAAATCTTTTCCAACATATTACATAATTTCTGTAGTGGATTTTGTAGAAAACTATAGTTTCCAAGTACAAAATGAAGTGCAGAGCATGCACTAGCACTCATATTAAGTTAGTATCTTAATGCATATTAGATATCAATCTAATCTTGATTTTGATGGGTATGATAAGACTTTAGGGTTTTGACGGAATATCATTTCTATGTCTCAGATGATTGCAAGCATGATTCTAAATTTATGCAACACTACTTCAAGCTACATTGGAAGTACATATCAAACCAAGGATTTAAACCAAATTGGCATTATTTTTGGTTTGATGGGTGCCCCAACCAATTCAAGTCTTCAAAACCTTGGTATTTTGTATCAAGGTACCCTAACATGACAAGTGGGTGTGAAATGACGTGGAGTTTTTTTGGAAGTGGGCATGGTTAGTGACCCCATGATGGGGTAGGAGTTGTCATAAAACGTTTCATACGACGTGAAACTAAATGTTCATGGCGCTAAATTGCAAAATGTTGAAAAGGTGGTTAATTTCCTTTGTGTTAATATCTCTGATTGACCGTAATCATCCTACACAAAGGAAAACAAACCCCTACGCAAAGTGTTTTGGCATGTTTTGTCTGAGCATGTTGATCGCAATTCTAACACATATGTTGTGATACAATGAAGGGCACCATGAAGATTCATTGTATTTCTACCACCAACAAACATGTTCTGACACAACTTTTGGTGAAGCCACTATCATGTTTTTGTGCCTTCTATATTGACAACAAGTGGGTTGAATGTCCAAATGTTAAATGAACTAGAGATTGGGTTTCAAGGCACCTTCAACCTATTGGCACAAGATTTGTAAGGGATGTATAATGTTTAGGATGGGGAATGGTAGTATGGTCTGGATGTCAATGTACTTGCTACTAACTTGGAGGTTGGCAATAATTTTGTTGTTAATGTTGAAGAAGGGAATAATGAAGGCCAAGAGTTTTGGGTTGTGTGTTGCACCAAACCACTTCACAAGTTGACCACTCCACAAAAATGTAAGTGGGGTATGTGTCGCAACCTTAGCCTTGGGCTCGTGACCAAGGCAAAGGGCTTTCAAGGGTGTGAGCCAAGAGGAAACCCGTGAGTCAAGGCAAAGGCATGGCAAGGGTGTGGGCCAAGAGGATCCCGGGGAGTCACATCACATACTCCCGGGAGTGTTAGAAAGTGTGAAGGAGTATGAGGGAGTGAACCCTCACACTCCCAAGGCAACTCCCACTTTGGGAGATGGAGTCCCGATGGACTCCCGAAACTTCAGAGAGCGATTGCAAGGGTCAAACCTCAATGTCTTGTGGAGTTCTTTATATCATTGGAAAACTCTTGAAGCTTAGATGTCTAAAATGGGCTCGCATTGCTCATTTGGACATCTGAAACACAAGTTATGGCCAAAAGAAGGGTCGGGAATCGAATTGCCAGTTTGACTCCCAACCACAAAAAGTCGGGAATCGACCCGATTTACTTAGCTGCAGGGGGCGTGCCACATATCGTTGAAAAGCTCTCGACGAGAACTACAACTTTGCTTCAGACCTCATCGCGATACGAGGTCTGCTCGCAAAGTTATGGGGCTCCAAAGTCGCGGGAGTCCCATTTGGCGCGATTTCGGGACTCCCACTCGGGAGTCCCGAGAAAAATAGCCATTTGGATGTAGCC